>Ga0209318_1000560_pt1 | contig 35583 bp, 38 predicted proteins | sample RifGroE1_FD_183999 | JGI IMG/M metagenome (GOLD analysis project Ga0209318, IMG submission 183999) | Groundwater microbial communities from Rifle, Colorado, USA - Groundwater E1 (SPAdes) (version 2) | ecosystem: Environmental > Aquatic > Deep subsurface > Groundwater | place: Rifle, Colorado... | reverse complement strand
AATCTCCGCTCAATCAATTTTTGTAATTCGTTATTTGTTAAGCACTATAAAACAACTAAACGAAGAAACTCAAAAATTAAGTACCGAAGTAATGGTAAAAGAAAAAGAAATACAGTACGGTAAAACAAAAAACTATAACGAAAATCTTGTGTTCTTAAAAAAGAAACTTGAAGAATTGGGACTTGAAACCGGGAGGAATTTATAGTGAAAATATTCGCGGCTTTTATTTTACTCGCAATGCCACTATTGGCGCAAGGCAATATTATAGCAATAAAATTTGGAGTGACAAAACCATCAACCCCGCAATCTTTTTTAACTTATTGGCGAACGGGCTTTACTGTCGCTCCTGAGCTAGAGCACAACATTATAAAAGGCGTTAGCGTACCGTTTGAAATTTCATATACTCAATTTATTTTTAACGATAATAAATTTTATAAAGATTCAGGTTCCCAAAATAATAATTTTGAAATTTCCGGCGGGGAAACAAGCTCTTTATCTATTTGCTCGGGACTTAAATTTTATCTTATAAACAAAAGTATTTTCTCTCCTTATTTCTCTATAAAGTATGGAATAACTTTCTGGACTTCTGATGAAGTTAATTTAGATAATGAGAATTATAGAATAATAATTAACGGGAATAAAGAAAATTTTAATTTGTTCAGGTCCTCAATTGGATTAAACATAGAACTTGACACCCTTTTTTCTCTGCTTTTTGAAGCGGATTACAACTTAACAACAAAAAAAGACCAAGAAATTTCAACATTCTGTTTACTATCCGGATTATTAATAAAATTATAGAATAATTATGGGCTCCTTAGTACCAAAAAACAACATTATCAACTACTACTTTTTTGATAAGAACGAACAAAACCCGGTCACCGGCAAACCTAAGAGAAAAGCTATCCCTCTCAAAAATCCCGCAACAGGAGAGCCTCTCCGCCCCAAAAACCGGGACGATCAGCGCATTGCCAAAGAACTGAAGAAAGAATATGATTATAAGTTCAGCAAAGTAACCACACTTTTAAAAAGTCATTACCCGTTCAAAAAAGCCTTTGACGATTTTTTAGACTCGAAGAAAAAAACATCAGCAAGCTATAAAGACGTTTTCAAAGTAATAAAAAACGATTTTATAAAACTTTTTGGTGAAGATATTTTTGTTCGGGAAATTGACAAAACGCACGTTGATAAACTGAGTGAATATTGGACAAATGGAGAAAAGAAACTCTCCCGGAATTCAGTCATTTCATATTTAATTCATCTCCGTATATTCTTTATATGGTTGCAGAAAAACAAAGCGTTCGATAATATTATTCCCGTGGAAAAAGGACTCTCAATTGAAGAAAAAGAAATTGTTGTAATCCCCCAGCCGGAAATAAAACTGCTTCTAGATTTTTTTGAAAAACACGACATAAATCAATACAGAATGTTTAAGTTCCTATATATGACGGGATTCCGCACCGGCGAAGCCTGCGCGCTTCTTTGGGAACAAATAGATTTTCAAAACAAAGCGATCCGGTTTCAAAACATAAAAGGAAAAAGAATTGATGATTTTCCGCTATACAAAGATTTGGAAATATTTTTGAAATCATTTAAAAAAGAATCGGGCAAAGTATTTATTTACAAATCCACAGACGGCGCAAGGTTTTTTGAAAAACACGTAAAAAGAAGCTTCACAAATAAAAAACATCCGTTATATAACAAACTCAGCCGCCGCTATTCACTGCATGACATCCGCCGCACGTTTGCCAGCGATCTTGTAAGCAACGGCGCCGACATATACTCAGTAAAAAAACTATTACGCCACCGAAATATTAAAACAACAGAAAAAAGCTACGCACGAATGCACCTGAACACGCTCTCCCAAACAGCGCAAGCCCTGTCAAAGAAACGAAAAAAGTAGTTGCAAAAAGGTTGCATTATTTGACGGAACATAACGGAGAATAACGGAACTTATAGGAAACTGCAACAAATTTGAAGGAAATAAGATTTAGAAAAGCCTAAATTCAAGCCAATTACGAAGTTTTATTGTGGAGTTAAGGGGGATCGAACCCCTGACCTCTTGAATGCCATTAAAATGGTCATATATCTAATCCCTTATATTACAATTAGTTATAAAACAATGGTTGCAAAATTGGTTACAATAAATAAAAAACCGGAGCTTTTCTAAGGCTCCCGGTTTCAATTAGCAGACCGTTAAGATACTATTTTATAAACTATTACAACAATCAATAAAATTATAGTTTTTGCTTTCCATGCTTCAATCCCATTTTTTTCAAGCGTAATCCATACTGCATCAAAATCGTACCACTTTGTATATTTCTGATCACTTCCTGTAAAAAAGAAATTTTCTTTTCTGAAAAGATTATAAAAACCGTCGTGAAAATACGCTCTCATAAGTGCGAAAAAAACTGCAAGCAATAACAAAATAAGTAAAAGTCGCGGATAAGTAAAGCCAGAGTTATAAAATTTGAGAATAAACGGTAAAGCTGTCCCCAAATTTGTAAGCGCCGATATTATTGCAAGTTCTTTATGAACGCTGCCGTCTTTATCAGCAAATTTATTTTTATGAAAAATTATAAAGTGAATTTTGGCTTCAAAAAAATAATAAACCGATGTGAGAATAAATAGAAATTCCAACTCCCAATTCATAAAAACCTATAATTTTAGTTCTGTTTGTAAAGCGATTCTTCCATCAAACTTTTTATCAAGCATTTGATAGTTCACACTGCCCTTTGCGTATAGTTGGAAATGTTTTGTGTCAATCACATAGTATTTCAGCCCGGCAAATAAATTTACGTTTCTATCAAATCTGTTTTCAATCCCGGCAAAAAGTCCTATTGTTGATTTGGGATATATTACAGGTAAATTCAAATTCTCGTCAATTATCCATGTACCTTCGGGGTCAAGCGGAGTTCTACTTACAAAATGATATTCGCGCGTACCGTACTTGTCCTCTTTTCTTGTTACAACTTCGAAAGAACCTCGTCCGTACATATCGCCTAAAGAGTCCGCCCAAAATTTATTCCAGTATGCGGAAATACTATCAACATTTTCTTTTTTTGTATTAGCAACAATTTTCCCGCTGTCAGGCTTTACTCCAGGCAAGAAATTATTTTGTTGAACTCCTAAGGTATCATTTAAAATAATATTCGGCTTTCCTTCTGTACAATCTTTTGTCCATCTCCCGGCAAAGAAGATCAGGACAGCTAAGAGCACACCTACAATAGAATATTTAATTGCATCTGTCATAAAACCACCTTTTCAAATAACTCTTTTTCACTTTTACGCCGTCTCTTAAGTCCGTCTAAAACTTTCCCGCCCGCTTTTGTCCAATTCATAAATTCCGGCGCGGCTCCGGCAAAATCTTTCTCGTTAATTTTTTTGAGCAAAGTGGATCTTCCTAAATTCCCCTCTCCAAGATTATACGTGAAAGAAACAAGCGCGTCAAATTGATTTTGGTTTATCTCAACTTTCACTAATCTATTCACTGCGTTTTCAAACTTAACGGCATCTTGTATTAATAATGATTCTGCTTCTTCAATAGATATTTCTTGGTTCGGCTTCACATCTTTCCCGGTATGCCCGTAACCTATAGTAAGAACACCAGCCGGGCACAAATAAGATTTGAATTTAAGCCCCTCAAACTCTTTAATAATTTTTAAACCGTTTCCAGATATTTCCATTTTCTTATCCCGTTTTTCCTTCCGGTTTAGTTTCTTCCTTTACTTCATCACTCTTTTGCCATTTTTTAAATCCAAGAGCCACTGCAATTAAAGTCACAATAGTTGTTAAATAAAGAATAACTATATCAGGATGATTCCATACTACATAAATAAACCCGACTGCTATTACAGCTACTAATATGACTACAAGATAAAATACTTGCACTCTCATTCCCGAAGGTTCCCCGTTTGATTCGCTTAATGCTTTTTCTAAAAATTGGAAGAATTTCATAACTCACCCCCCTATCTTTTTTGTTTGTAAATATCAATTATCTGTTTGTTAAACTCTGATAACTGCGGCTTAATTTCCCGAAGTTCTCTAATCAAGTTTTGAACCTCTACCGAAAGCACGTCGTAATTTCTGTCAGCTTCTTTAAGCTTTTCAATTTCTGCTGTGTTGGACTTGGTTTTTTCATCAACTTCAATAATTCTTTTTTCCAGGTTATCTTTCCAGAAAACATTACCAATAAAATTTGCAAGTAGCGGAGAGCCGATAAAACTGATTAGCATTATTGCAACCGAAATCATCAATTTTGTTTTTGTTAATGTCACCACGAAATTATCTTCCCCGGTTTTTTTTATATGTTGTACCATTTTTTGTCCGCAGAAAATTTAACATACACTTTAATTTTTAGCAACCGTTTTATTAAATAAAAATTATCTCCCCGCTCTGCGAGTTGTTCTTTTGTTATCAGTACCAAGAATTTCTTTTTCTTTATTTCTTTTTTCTTTTTGAAGCTCTAATTTTTGTTGCCAAGCATCAGAATCTTCTTTCATTTGGTCTAATTGATCTTTTGTCTGTCTGTATAGCTTTGATTTATCAGAATTGTAATCATTTGTTTTTATCGCCTCAGCTTTTAATAATCTCAAATCTTTTTCAACATCTCTTATTTCTTGCAATTTTTCTTTTAATAGTCTATCGTTAAATGCTTCAAAATTGTTTTCGCTTCTACTTAAATCAACAGAAGTTATTGGCAAACCGCTTAACCTTAATCCTTTCATTGTAGCGTCTTGCCGACCTACCAACAATCCGCGCATTGTGGAAAAATTTCTTGAAGCTACACCTGAGCCATATAATAATGATTTTGTGAATTTCTCCAATGCTGGATCATCTTCTTTGTAAATTGGGAAACCATAATAAAAATTTCTGTTAGTAGCATATTCAAAAGGTGTGGATAATAATGGAGTCATATTCTGAATAATATCGTCAAAATTGCCTTTTGTTAAGTTCCACCCAAATTCTCCTATCGCTTCGGGTACTGATAATTGATTATTTATTACTTTTCTTGCGGTTGCAATCCCTCCGTTAATATTAAAAATTCTTGAAATATCATCATTCCAATTTTGGTCATAAAGATAAATTCTATTCCCATTATCATCAAAGTACGGAGTCGCTAAATGAAAATTATCAGCAATATATTTTTTATTCGGGTCATTCTGTAATTTTTCTTCATCATCAGGCGCGTATAAATAATTATATAAACTTACACCCAAAGTAGAAGTGAGCATTGTCCCAATTATAAAGGCGCGCTGTCTTTTATTCCCTTCTTTAAATTGCTGTATAGTGGTTTCAAGATTACCTTTTCTAAACGAATAAAACGGGATAAACCCATTCACGAACCATTTCTTTTCAAAAGGTGTAAAATGATTATAGTTAATTAATGTTTTCCCGACTTCTTCGTGAGCAGCTTCTTTTGACAATCCTTTAATGCCCCTTAAATAACTATAAGTCGCAAATCTTAATTTAGCTTCTCTCAAACGTGCAACATCATCAAATTTATCCAGGACTGAAGTTATTCCAATTGCTTCTTTTACTTCGCCAAATCTTCTTTTTACGCTGTCTTTCATAAATTTAGTTTTTAATTCTCTTTCGGAAATACCTAATCCTTCAGTCCATATTTGTCCTTGAAAAGTATCAGCTTCAATTCCTTCGTCCCAATATTTTTGTAGTTCATTATTTGTTAATAATCTTTTTTTCTTTCCAAGTCTCATCGCTTTTTTAATCGGAGTTTTCATTCCTACCAAATCAATTGTTGCTAACCACACTTTTTGAGGAACGTTAGTTTTTGTTCTTAAAAAATTTTCAACTTCAGGAAGATATTGGAAAGATTGGGGATGTATGTTAAAGACTTTAGAAACATCGGTTCTCATATTTCTTGCATGATACATGTTAATAAATAAACCAATTCTGCCGACCATATTTCTTTTCCACCATTGAGTGGCATTGCTTATATATGGAATATTTTTAGGCAATACATTGCCATAGACATCATACAAAGTTTCAGCTAACCCCTTAGGAATAATATATCTTTTCCCTTTTTTCCGGCCCATCGCAAAAATTTCACGGACAACGCTTTGTATATTGCCGGCATCCTCAAACAAATCCGGTTCTCTTAATAACTTATTTAATTGAGTTTCTGTAACTGCAAACATTTTAAAAAATACTCGTCTTGGGTCAAAATAATATTCGTCATATCCCGGTAAAGGTTTATTGTTCTCATCAATTTTGTCAGCATTATGAAATTTCTCTACCACATTTTTTTCAAATTTATTATATGCTCTTGCTCTTTCATTTTGAGTAAAATATTCAGACAGAATACTTAAAGCGTCTATATCATATTCTTTGCCTGTTCCCTTAAACTGTTTCGAACTTCCGGGAATTATTTTTTGTACTCTTTTCTGCCCTGTTGCTAATCCAAAATCATTAATAAATTCAAGTACCTTAAAAGGGAAATAATTATCTGTTGTTTTTTCGACAATACCTTCCAAAGCTAAAAATTCACCGTAATCATCAAGTATTTTTCTCATTCTATCATAAGAACGCAATACTTCTTTTGGTAAATCGTTTTGTAAAGATTCGACAATTGCCTTTGCTTCTTCTTTCGTATAACCGAGATTAATCTGTTTATCAACTAATTCTGGATCGCTATAAATAGCTTCAAGTCTTTTAGCACTTGCAAATTGTCCTAAGTCGGCAACTCTTTTCTGGATGCTTGCGGTGTCCCCCTCAATATCCCCAAAAACAGCGTATAAAATTTTATTTCTCTTGTCTCTGATATTTGCCGTTAAATCTTTTCTTAACACATCAATTTCGCGGGTTATATAATCTTTTTGTGATTTTGAAAGCGTTTCATCTTTTTTTATTTTCTCGAGATATGTCATTGCGCTTTTTAGTTCTTGAAAAGCTTTTGACATTTTGCTTCTTTTACTTTCAAAAAAATCATTTTGTCTTAACTTAAATTGGTTATCAAATTTTGTATTTCCCGTTGGCGTTTTTATGTTTTGTGCCGGTTGACTTGAAAATATTTTTTCAAATATATTAACGCCAGGTAAAGAAGAAGAAAACTTATCGGTTGCAACAATATCTTTTTGTTTTCTTAATTTTTCAGACTTAGAAACTTCTTCAATGGTTTTGTCTATATAATCGTTTAGTGAAACTTTTTCTGAAAATTCTTCAATATCATTTTCTGACGAACTTTGTCTTGACGGTTTTTGTCCAATCTTAGAATTTATAATTTCTTCGATAGTTTTATCATTTTGAGAAAAATCCCTTACAATTTTGTCACCTTCACGATTGGGATATTGGGGGTCTTTAATATTTCTGATTACTTCCTTTCCATCTTTATCTAAAGCACGGTATTGATTCCCTTCTTTTTTTATTGGGATAAATTCATTACCATCTTTATCAATAAGCTTAAATCCAAAAGCTTCTTCTTTCTTATTGTCAATGTTTTTGTCCTTTAGCTTAGATAATTCAGCTTCAATTTTATTGTATTCAGTAGTAAGCTTTTCAGTCATTTTTTCGCTTGTTACCAAATCAAACTTCCGGGCAATCGCATTCAATTTATTTTCAAGTTCTGTTATTTCTTTCTTCCCCTCAAACAAACTCTCCTGCGCCTTATCCTCTTTCGGCTGTGAGAATAACGGAGTTTCTTCCGAACGGTCTGCTTTCCCTTCGTACATAGCTTTTGTCGGGAAACTTGGTTTTACTTCTTTACCAAAAGTAAACTGATCACCGGCTGCCGTGCGCTCGGTTGTGGGTTTCGTTTTTGTAGTTGGTTCAGGTAACTCCAATTTTTTATTATTATTTTTTGTCACCAAATCATTCGCTACAGCCATTAAAGCAATATCACCTCTCTCTGTCCCTTCTAAATATTCCGCGTCATTACCATAATCAGCCATTTCTAAACCTTGCTGAATTATTTCAGCGTCGGTTTTTGCTACTTCCACACCTCTATTCTTTAAAATCATTTTTTGAAAATTTAACTTTTGGTTATCGTCAAGATTAGAATAAGTTTCTTTCCAAAATTTATTAGCAACACTTTGAGGACTAACTTTATCATTGGTCAACTGGTCTAAAATTTCTTGCCCTTTGCTTTCGTCAATATCTCTTTGAAGTGCGCGTTCAATAAAATTCCGATATTTTTTTTCTGTATTAGTTTTCTCAACCTCGTTATATTGTTCTTCTGACTTCTGACTTCTGACTTCTGACTCCTTCCGGACATTCTCCCCAAACTCAAAACTTGTATCTCCTTCTTCAAAGGTTTTATCCCTTTCCGCCGAATAGCCGTCAATCATTTCTTCCAAATCGTCACGGGTAATTGTGTTGTTGTCTTTCAGCTTTATTCCGCCTTGCTGTTGGAATTCTGTTTCAACTGCTTTCACAAAGTCACGAACAATTTGAGCCTCTTTGCTCTGCTCTTTTCCCGCGTCGTCAATAATATCTTGAGTTCCTTTCTCAAGTTTCTTCTGTCCAAACCCTTCAGGCAATAATCTATTTAGTTCCGGAGTAAGTACACGTTTGTCTGCAAACATCTGAGCCATTAAAGTCTGTCTGTCAACTTCATTTGCCGGTAATTTTTTAAACGGCGTTTTTGCTTCAGTTGGTTCTATCTCTATTTTATCAAGCTGAATCGGTTGAGTTGTGGTATATGGATAAACTTTCTTTCCGTTAATTTTCAACTGCTCGTTTTCATAACTTGCGCTGATTCCTTGACTGCGTAAATTATCAACTTCTTTTTTAATCTCCCGCAAAGTGCTTGCGGCTTTTTCAGTTTTTCTGTAATCTTTTAAGTCAAGGATTTTTTCAACAACATTTTTATTTTCACTAATTTTCTGAATAGTCAAATCGTCAAGTTCTTTCAACCCCGTTAAACTCAATTCTTTTTCTGTAGAAACTCTATCAAACTTAGGGAGTTCTCCAAATTCTTTTAATACTTCTGGATTCTCTATTTTGAGAACATCGCCCGCTTGTTGGGTTTTTGTCTTTTCAACTTTTGGTTTTTCTGTGAATATCTTTTCTTCCCCCGGTAAAATATTTTTTTCTGGAATCACTCCAATAGGTTTACGAATTACTTCAGCGTTAGCCCCTAAACTTTCCGGGGTAATTCCTTTCCTCTTCAAAAAATCTAAAGTAGTTTGTTTTTCATTAGCCGATAACGCCGGATCGTTCAGTCTGTCTCTAAAAATCTGTTCTCCTTCGCGCGTAAGCCCCGTCTCAGCCTTCATCTCGGCGGAAGTGATATCTTTTACCACCGGCTTGTAAGTTTTGCGAGCCACGGCGTCCCGTGTAGCTTCAGCAGTTTTTTTGCCGCCCATCGCAACTGCGAAAAACACAGCGTTATGTATCAAATCATTTACGGTTTTCTGATCTTGATAATTTAAACCGTTCAACACACCGGAATCTTTAATCCCTTCGGTTATCGCTTCGGCAGATAAACTGCCAACACCAACCCATTTTCCAAAAACAAAAGGCAAGGCTCTTTGAACTATTCCCGAAGCTTTTTCTTCGTCCAAATTAAAATTTTTCGCAAAACTTCTCGCCGCCATATCAACAGAAGGGGACACAATATTTAATCCAACTACTCCAGGTATCGCGCTTATTCCGGTTTCAAGTCCGCCAACTACGGTTTCGACACGACTTCCCAAATCTGTAGGATCGTCCAAAAGACCTTTAACACCTTGCAATGTTCTTCTTCCGCCCTCTCCAAAAGAAGTTACGGCATTTTTTAAACCTTCAATTACTTTCTGCCCGATTATTGCGCGGGGATTTAAGTTTTCTTCTTTTGGGATTACTCTTTGCGGATCTGTCATTTCTTTCGGGACACCTTTTTGTATCGGCTCAAGAATATTCTTTAACGCCATATATCCGGCTACATCTTCGGGAATACCGTTTTTTGTAAGTCCTTCAAACTGCTCTTGTCCGGGTTGTTTTACTTCAGGCGGAGCCATAAAATTATCAAGCGCGGTGATGTCTGGGATCGGTGTGGGGACTGCGGGTTCTTTATAAGAATAATATCTTCCGTCTTTATCATTTTTTGCAATTTTATATCCTAACTTTTCTTCGCCTTGAATGGTTTTATTAAAAGTAGGATGTTGTTTCCCTTTTAAGATTTGTCCGGTTTCCGAAACTCTTGAAGGATAATGCCCGGTTTCATCGGGTTCAATCCCATACTTTTTAGCAGATTCATAATCGTAACCAGCGCCATCAGGATTAAATTGTTCAGCATTAGTTAGTCTGGGTTTATTAGTTGGACTTATATCTTGAACTACTAAATTTGGTAATTCAGAATAAGCCTTTGGATATTTTTTTGCTAATCTATCGGCAATTGTAGAGTCATCCAAATCATTATATTGAGGATATTTTTTTCTAAAATTTTGTAAAATCTGTACAGGCATTATCTTATTCCCAAAGGATCGTTATCATCATTTTTTTTTCTATCCCATTTGTTTGGGGCTTTTGCGACTTGACCTTTTGCGTAATTTTCGAGCATCTCATTTGTAAAAATTAATCTTGCGTTCCCGTCTTTACCTCTTACAACATAAGCGCCGCCATACTTACCTATTGAAGTATCTTTTTTATCCATTAGCCCTTGATTAATCAAGTCAGATGATTTCACCCAGGGGGAAGCCAAAATATTATTATAAATTTCTTGATTCGTTTTATCTTCTTCTGCTTTCTTTTCTTCAGTTTTGTTTTTTGTTCTTTCAAACTTTATCCCGGTATCAATCATCTTCCCTATATTTTTATCAAAAGTCCAAATAGTCCCGGTATCATCATTTTCAAAACTGCCCTCAATATCAAAAGTTTTTTCTTTCTCCCTTTTGGCGACGCTTTTTGTTTCTCCACTGTTCGGGTCACGCATAAATCTTTCATCACCCGGTCCAAGATTAAAATACTCAATCGGTTTCGGTTTCCCCGCGTTAGCTAAAGCAGAAAGTACTTCTGTAAGTCCGCCCAATCTTTGGGTATCAACATTTTTATTTAACAAACCTTGTGCGGCAAAATTACTTACCTCAGCCGAAGAGCGTTTATACCTCTCCTCCGGCGGGAGAACGTCACCAAGCACATAATCAGTCATCGGCGCGTTTGTAGAATTATTTATATCTTCAGCCGCAGACATTTGGCCAACATTTTTAATATCTTTTTGGAAAGGAATAGCTGTGTTTGGTACATTAAATTCCATTTCAGCTATATCGTTCCTGTCAAATCCAGTGTTCAGTTCACCAATTCTATTTTGCGAAGAAGCGTAAGCGTCAGCCAATTTTTTGAAATCTTCTTCCTGCTGTTTCTTCAGAAAATAGTTTTGAACCGCGTCGCCAACCGGTTTTAAATATCCAGCTCTTTCAAGTGATTTTGCTATTGCGCCCATTTAGTTACTCTCTTTTTTTTACACAAAATTAGCTGCCGTATTTGCAACTGCTAAAGTATCGTCCAACCAAGTAGTATCGTCCAACCCTTGAATTGCGTTGCCCTGAAGTCCAAGAGCTTGTAAAACTTGCTGCCACTTCCGGGCTTGGTTGCTGATGTTGTTTTGGTTCACCGTAGCTTCCCCGCCCAATCTTTGGAAATCAAGAGTATTTGCTTTATCGTAAACGTTAAGAGTGTTACTAGCCAAACTATCATCCAAAGAACTTAACGCGCCGGCTTTGTTTTCATTCAAACCAATTTTAGCTTTTGTTAAAATATTATCCGCGTAACTCCCGCCGCCCATAAATCCGCGTGAAGATAATGCCGCTCCGGTATCGTTTGAAATTTTGTTTAACCCGGTATCAAAATTTTTATTGATGTTAGCTTTCCCGCGCGTGTAAATATTGTTCAAAGTTGATAAAGATTTATCCGCGCCGAAAGGAGAACTGTAACCTTTATAAACATTAGGAGTATTTACGTTTTGTTGTTTAATCTCTCCAACATTCGAGCTGGCTTGATCGTAAAATTCCCCGGACTTTTCGCTTCTTTTAGATTCGCCCATTGTATTTTTTCTCCAATATTATTTTATCTTCTTCAATCTTTTTAAAACCAACTTTTGTAAACCGAAATAAGTTTTCTTCTTTTGTAATCGCGCGGACTCTTGGAATATCATTTTGCACAATCACACCTTCAACCATTTTGAATAAATTGTTACTTACTAACGCATTTTCACTTATTAACGGTTCAACCTGGTAAACTTTTTTCAGTCCGCAAATCCCGATTATTTTTCCTTCATCATCTTCGGCAACAAACAGTAACTCGTTATCTGTCGGAAAAGCAATGTTGTTTTTATCGCATAAACTTTTCACCTGCTCAAAATCTTCCAAACAATATTTTCTATAATTTATCATGGCGTAAACACAAAACTTGTTATAACTCCATTTGAAACAGAAATTGAATAATCGCCATCGGCGGTAGTAAAATTTATTGTACCCGTATAATTGCCGGTTAAACTTGAATGTGTGTGTGTAGTTTGCGAAAAAGCCGAAGCTGTATACGCAATAGTTTTCCCCGTGTTCCAAAGAAAATCAGCCTTATCCGCGTTAATAGCAACCTGAGATGTATCGCTATTATGAGCATAATCAACAGTATCAACATTCAAAGCTGTTTTCAACTCCGCAAAAGTATAACCGAAAATTGTTTTATTGCTTGCGTTATATAACAATACATCATTATTCGCCAGGTTCGGAAAATCAGCTTTTAAAACTCCAAGACTATCAACCAATTCAATAAAACTAAGTCCTTTAGTAGAAGAATCAGCAGCGTTAAAAATTTGTACATCCCAATCAAGTAAATTCGGATAATCCGCTTTCAGAACAATCAAACTATCGCGCATTGCTTCAAAAGTAATTTTCTTTAACGAAGTATCGGCGGCGTTGTAATAAAACATATTGCCCTGAACAGTATTTCGCCAATCATTTTCATTTATTCTCAATATATTCAAGTAATCTAAAAATTTTCTAAAAGTAGTTCCTTCAATTGTAGAATCGGTTTTATTAAAAACAAAAACATCAATATTTTCCAAACTATCCCGGTCATGTTGATGAACCGGTAAAAGAAAATGAAATTTTGTACTGTCATTTCTATTTATAATAAGTTCTCTAAAAACTCCGCTTGCAAACTTAGCTTTATCAATATAATTTCTGAAAGTAATTACGTTCCTATCAGCATAACCCGAAGGAAGAAAAGAACTATCAAGCTGCATTTTATAACCGAAATACCCGCCGATTCCCCACGAATTTAATTTAGTCCCGATCTCTCCGCTCCACTTAACAACAGTTGCAGAAGCCGCAACTATTCCAAGTGCCAAAACCCATAAAAAAATATTTCTAATCTTTCTTTTCACCTCTTCTCCAATTCTCCTTTTCTCATTTTCCCCGCTTCTCCTTTTCTCCCCCTCATCACGGTCTGTAAATCTGAATAAGCACATACCCCTTCCCCGTACTCGAAGTTTTAGGATCATGTAAAAATTTAAGCAGCCCCGGAGAGGCTATCTTTTCCGGATCGGGAATTAATTCATTCACTCCATTTTCAAAAATGTTTGTTGCGTCTAAACGAATATTTTTTGTAGTATCTAAAACCGAAACAATCGGCACCGGACTTGTAACCTGATAAGCTTCAGTCAAAACAACATCGCATTTAATTAAATAATCATTTGTTTGAAGTTGATAAATTGTTGTGTTGTTCTGTGTATTCAAATTAAATGTGAAAACCTTTGTAATCATACCGGTATTATTAGAATTATTTACAACAGTGCCTGCTGGAGTTACGCTTATCGTCTCACCGGCAGCCACTCCGCTTGTGACTGAAACATTGCTTAAATAACTTTCAATCTGTTTCACAAGAGAATCCAGCGATCTTTTAAGACTTCCAAAATCACTAAATGGATTTAATTTTAATATAACACTCATTCAATTTCTCCTCCCCTCCTTTTAGGAGGGGTTGGGGGTGGTAGTTATCCTCTATTCCCAACTAATAAAGGTTTTATATCAACACCAATAAACTCAAGCCGGAAAGTACCCGGCAGCGCAATTGTCCCGCTAATCTCTATTTGAAATTCATAACCGTTAAAACGCAAAGGCAAAATTTTTGGATAAAATCTTTTTCCCGACGTTAGCGTATAACTCTTTTCAACTGTAGTCCCAACTTCTGTATTTTTTCTTCTTACCGTTAAAACAAAATTGCTTGTGGACTCTGCGATAATACCAATATTGTCAAAAGTTCCGCGCAAACCCATCCCTTTATTTTTAAGAATGTTTGTTCTATTCAGCCAAACTGTTCTTATTAAGATTGCGATATTTTGTTCGTTAGTTGGCATTAATTTTCTTCAAAGCCCTCTTTAATGCTTTCGGCATATCTTTTTTCTTAAACTTTGCCGGACGCTGTTGTTCAAATTTTGGCTCTCTGCTTTCTATTTCATTAAGCTCGTTAATTATTACACGTTCGCCGGAATTACTCATTCTTCTTTTTTCACGTTTGGCATTCCATACCTTTTCAAAATCTGATTTTTCTTTTACAAATTTCAAACTATCCGCTTCGTACTCAGCAATCTGTTTTTCTCGTTGCTGTAAATTCCACTGTTGATTAGATTCCCAAGTTGTACGCTGCAAATGCTGCCCCGTCCGTGTATTGTACTCAATAAATGTTTCGGTATAAATTGTTATAAGTTGCAAGCTATCTTTTGGTAAAGGTTTTTTTAACCTTTCAAGCTGGCTTAATCTTTGGTCTCTGTCATAATTTGTGTACGTTATTATCCCGGTGAAGATGTTGTATGTTTTCCCTACTCTATCATCGCTGTCATAAAACCATTCCGGCGCATCACTTGCGTGTTCAGACAGTTGTGTCACATGTCCGGCTTCGTCCATAACGTATAACTCTGCGTTACCGGCTGAGCTATCAGATACCCAAAGCTGAATCATATCTGCCGGGGCAGTTGTTGGAGCATTCCCAGCGCTTATTCCTAAAACTTTTTGAGAATTCGCCCCAACAGATAAAGTTCCAATCACCAAATTACGCAAACCATCAAGGGTCATTCCAACATCACTTGTTGAAGCATCCCCGCCATCAGCAGCACCATCAACGGCAAAACGCATTTTACCACGTCCGTTGCCAGTCCCGTCTGCCTCGAAAAAAATTGCTCCTTTTGCTCTTGTTGTAGCCGAATTAACCGTGCCAAATCTTAAAGCGGCAATTTTCCCCGCAGTTTCATCGTTTGTATGTATATAAACGTCTGCCTGAGTGTCGCTAAAAAATTCGTAATCCCAATTCGGGGTTGGTGTTCCAAAACCTATTTTTTTTGATAATGGGAAACTCATTTGAGCATCTGCCGAAGCCATACTCATTACTAATACATTTTGGTTGTAATTGTTAAGTATATATAAACTGTCACCTACAACTCTAATGCGAGTTTTCCCTGAACCTAAAAATAAATCGTTATAAACCGTTAAAGTATCTTCATAATGATGTGTCTTAAATTTATTATAAACCGATGCGTTGTTGTGATATATTTTTGAAGAATAATTTATTCCCTTTAGTACAGAGACGGACAAAGAATCTTCATATTTAGGAGCGAATATTTGTTTATTATAATTCCGAATAGAATAAGCAGAATTCCCCAATACAACACAATAACCAGCATCAGAACTAAATGAGCTGTTTACTGAATGATTCCCGATACTTATTGCATAATCAGAAGCATAATTGTATTTAGTGCCGGTTTTTGAAGTGTCGCCAATTATCGTATTCCCGATAATCATAATTCTTTGTGATAACGCTGTAACAGAAATTCCGCTATAACCTCTAAAAGGCAATAAATAATGTACCCCATCGTACATTTCTGTTCTATCATAAACCGGAATGTTTGCTGTATCACCAGTCACAAAATAAGGGAACTCGACAAAGGCGGAATCTCCTGGCGTATACGGTTGCGGATGTCCGTCACTTGGATAATGTTCGACTGTGGGATAATACCAAACGCCGGAATTTTCCGGGTATTCCCTTACGCTAATCATTCCTGGTATTCTGCCAAATTTATTAATTGTATTTCCTATAGCCACACAATCAAAAGAAGAATTATAAAATGTAATTCCTTCCTGTCCAACATTGCTGATTGTATTTGCAGTAACGCTAACCGATTGTGATTCTTCTATTCTAATTCCAATCCCCGCAACTTCACTTATTATGTTGTTTGAGACTATAGAATTTCTAACAACATCTAAAGCTATGCCATCAACACTTGCCACATCTTCAAAACCCGGCTTTAAATTTTTATAAACATGACTTCTTGTAATTGTATTTCCGGTTATAATGTGACCATAACCATCCGTAGTATCGTTTGCAAATGGCAAATTTGCAGACCCCCAAACTGGTATTACTGTAAAAGAATAACCTGCATTTTGGAATTTATTATTAATTATTTTACATCTTTTGGAATTGGTAGAGCTATTTGGTCTAATAAACAAACCCGCCCAAGTCGCCCCATTTATTTTGCAGTTCTCAATCGTTATATCAGAACTCCCTAATATTCCAATTCCGGCAATGCTTTTATAAGTCCCAGATGTTCTTGCAATAGTTAAATCATTTGGATAATTTGCTAAATTATTAATTTCAATCCCTCTTATTGTTACATTTTGAGCACCCTTTACCAAAACAATGTAACCCAAAGAAGAAGAAATACTTGTATCGGTTTTTATAATAGAATTATCACCCTCAAAAATGGTATTCGATGCCACCTCTATTGTATCCTTAACTAAATAAGTTGCATAAGGTAATAATTTTATTTTTTTTGCACCGCTTTCAAATGCTTTGTTGATTTGTGTATGAGCATAATTGCCACTTATATATCCGAACATTTCCGGCGTAGCGGCTTCTATTTTAGCATCGCTCAAATCCACATTCCCCGTCGTATCAAAAACAACATTCTCAAACGAGCCTTTAATCGTTAAAGTATAACCGCTTGCTACAGATATTTTTGTGCCGACACCATCACCCCGTAAATGTACAAGGCTGTCAATGGTTACATTTGCGTTAAGGCTATAAGTTCCGCGCGGCAAAACAATTTCTCCGCCCGCCGTTTTAACAGCATTGTTCGCGTTATTTAATGCCGATGTTGATTGACTTTCAGTCGCGCTTCCCGGCGCGCTACTTTTAATTGCCGTTGGGTAGTAATCAATAATATTTACAATCGCGTCAATCTTAGCTTTGTAATCATCATGCAAAGAATAAGTTGTATCTGTACCATTAACAGTAACTTGCAAGGTTACACCATCCGGCAGCCTCCCCGATCCATCACCAACCAAACCGTCTTTTACTGTTTGCGATAATTCCGGCATACCAACTTCGCCATCGGCAATATGTTCCCCTTGAATTCCGCCCTCTTTTACTTGCTGAACCCCCGAAACTTTTTCTATTGTTACATTATCTACAGTCCCGGCTTTAGCAATACTATCCTTAACAGCTTGAGAAAGAGCGCCGTAAATTAATTTATTACTGCCGTCGAAATTCGTTTCATAATTATCGGCAATAGTAGTTTGCCTCTCCGCGCCGATCCATACCTTTTGGAATTTCTTTGAGCCGTTCAAATAGACGTCATAATCACCATCGGCAATAGTACATTTTTCATACAAACCCGGAGTTCCCGAAACATCCGGTACTGTAATTGCCCCGGTAGGGTAGGTATTCCCGTAAGGTAAAATTTGTATCAACTGTCCCGCAACTCCCCTGCCGTATTTGTTTAAGTAAGTGTATTGGTAGCATGATGTTTGCGCTTCGGTAATTAAAGCGGCTATTAAAAAGAAAAGTAGAATAAACTTTTTCATTATCCCCCCGGACAATATTTTTTGAAATTAAGAAACATCCTCGTCTGCAAAAGTGTCTGTCAACAACATTCCTTCATCCGCAGCATCTAAATCTTTTGGTCCCGTTATTACATATAGATTCCCATCAATATCCATAAACCAAACTTGGTTGTTAAATCCTTTGCTGTACTTATAGGCAAATACTTCTTTTTTATGAACGTGCCATCCCCGGCTTGTTAATAAAAATTCTGTTCTGTTTGTTACATCGTAAATTCTAATTCTGTAATGGTTATACTTATCACGGATGCTAACAATCGCGTTTTTCCCGCCGATAATTTGATTGTAAAGTTTTCTTATACTATCACTCATCCAGTCTTTAATATCTTGGTTTACATAAGCGTGCGCGTCCTCTAAAGACATCCAAAACGGAATTCCGCCAATAACCTCCAAACTCTCCCGCGAAATTATCCCTTTGCCCGTTTGGTTAAAATATGTTCTGCCCGTTTCCGGATCTCTTTCCTCGATCCCGTCATTTTTCAGCAGCAAAATATTATCGTTTGCCAAAGGAGCTATTGCAATTGTTTTTTCTCCCCGGAATCTTTCAGCCTCAATCGTGTTATCAAAAATAACCGCGTCATACATGGAGATATTCCCACCCGAAATATTTGAACGAAGAATAAAATTTTCCAAACGTCCATCCTGCGCAATGTACGGATTCAAATAATGCGCCCGGAAGTTTAAGACAACACACATATCCCAACTTCTTACAATTTGTAAAGTAGGTACATAACCCATCTCTGCGGATATTTCGGAACCTAAGTCGGTAGTTGGAGTTAATTCACTCCCGGCTTCTTGTTTTAATGAAAAGTTATCAATTGCCAACTGTTCAATCGTAATTGAGTTTATAGCAATTACTATCTTTGTTGGTAATTCTGAATCGTTTGTTTCAACTATAAAAACTTTTTCAGCAAATGAGGTGCCTATTTGAGATTCACTCTGAGGATATAGTGTTGACCTGTTATCATCATTTGAAAAAAAAGCGTATGCCGTACTGCCGCCGCTTTTCGTTGTTTTCAAATAAACAGTTAATTTATATTTTGTATTTTTTTTCAGCCCTGAAACTGGAAACTCATATCCTGTCCTTACATCAACTGAGTAACTCCATCCTAAAGTTGATGAAATATTAAAATAATAGGTAGAAGGGGCACCTGACCCTGTATTTATTGATAATGTTGTCGCAAACTCAGCGAATGATTGCCCCAAACTGCTATATCTTTTCCAGCTTCCTACAGAATTTATATCAGCATTAATACTAACTGCATTACTTTCACTATGTAATTCTGGGACAACACCATCTAAATATAAAAATCCGTTCTCAGTTACTTTCCATTCGCTTTTTGTTATTGTGTCGGCAGTTAATACATAATCTTTTATTTTATAATAATTACTATTTTCATCTTCAGCGTAATAAACAGAAAAATGTGTAATCCTTTTATTGTGCGCCCCTAATTTTATATAAGGGTAAATCTCAATATTTTTTGTACCGTCAACCTCCAAACTTCCTTCATAAAGTAGGCAGTCAACATATCCATCAAGTTTCCCGGTTAAACGGAAATACTTAGTCCCCGCAACCAAAGTCCCGGCAACAGCAACAAGATCAAGCCCGTAAGCGTTTTGTGGTATAAATGAATATGGGTTTAAAATTACATCGTCAATAGTTGCAAAGTTCTCTAAAGCTGTTTCTGTTAAATCAGAATGAACGTTTGTAAAATCAAATTCTTTGCACTTGAAAAATTTCTTTCTATAACCAATTCCTAAACCCAAACGGTTTTCGTAACCGCCAAAGCCTATTCTCAAATCATGCAGAATATTATGAAAATTAATTTCTTTATCAGTCGTATTGAAACTTCCCTGAAGTTCTGTAAGCGGAATGTAATTCTTCATAAAAATTATAACATCATCAACAACAAACGAAGAACTATAAAGAGTATGATTAATTCTTGTATTCGCTGAATCAGCCTTTGAAGTAATTACTTGAGAAATAATATTCTGCGTTAAATTTATGCAAGTCCATTTATCAACAGAATCATCCCCCAAACCGTGAGAACTTCCCCCGTAAACTTTAAACATACTCGAATAAGTAGCGTCACTCGCGACAGTTACTTTTGTGATAATAATATCATTCAGCCACTGCCATTCATCAACCCATTTTTGAGTAGTTGGATTCCAGTACGGTCTTATGTAATAAAGTAAAATTTCCAACTCATTGGAAACAATCGGACTCCCGCCGTTATCAATCGCCGTCAACGCGCCTGCGCAAACTGCCAAAGTTACTTCTTGCCCGGTTAGAACAGCTTGCTTATCATTAAAATGAGCAAAGCCTAAATAACCCATCAACTCAAAATTTGTTGGTAAAGTAGGCGCCGCGTATTTTAATTCATACGGCGGACGAAGCGTAATAATTCCGGGCTCCTCAAACGTATCAACATTCTGAAGATAATCCATCGCGTTAATATCCGGGTCAGCAATTCCAGTCTGCATCCCCTTAAAATTTGATATTTCTACCGGGTATTTTCGCATTAGTTATGAGTACCCTGTTTAATTGCTTTCTTTTCCTCTAAATTGGAGCCTCTTATCGAAGCTGTCTTTTGATCTATTTGCGATAACAATTCTTTTGGCACAGACATTTCTAAATGCTCGTATAAATAATTTTTCGCCTTTGCGATCACCAAAGGAATATATTTGTCTCTAATATCCAAATAATCTGTTTCGCTCGCCGGTAACGCGGGATAGCCATAATAATGAAGCGTAAGCGTTCCTATTGAAGCAACAGAAGTTCCCTGATATAAAAATATTGTTTCGCCATGCTGATAATAGAATATGTTGCTTTGTTTCTCATCAAATCCGTCCAAATTATCAAAGTGTTTTGATGGTGTTAACAGAACTTCGCCATTTATAGAATCAACAAGTTTTTCTATCTTATCCATTTTGAGACTTGATAAATCCAAATTAAGCCCGGAATGCGCAGAAAATACGGCATAGTTAAGAGTCCCCGCAGCATCATCACCAAGAGCTTTTGTTGTTATAAAATTATCTACATCAACAATTGATTCAATTTCAGCAACAACAATTCGGGTAGTTGAAACCCAAGCGGCAATTCTTCTTCCAATACTCGCTGAGGTAAAACCGTGCGTTGTTTTCGTAACTTTGCGCGTACTGTTTGTATAAGTAGCGCCTGTTACAATTGATGTAGAAAGTGAAGAAGCCGCGTCTGAAAGATTTGCCGTTTTGCCGTAATCCGGAATCTTCGCGCCGTTTAATATTTCGGCTGTGTCAATAGTAGCAAGATTTATTAAATCGTCAACCATAGTCGGATCAAGTTTCGATTTATCCAATTCGTTAAGCCATCTCTGCAAAATACTTCTTACTTTTTTCAGCGTATAAATTTTTGAAAGTGCCATTTATTTCTATTGCTCCATTTGTCTATCAGTCTTATAAAGCTTTTCAGCTATTTCAGCGATTTTTGAATTCCATTGAATATTAAACGGACTGTCATAAGTGCCGTTTTGTGTTAAGAAACTCCCATCAGTAGGATTCAAAGGTTGTTTTATATAAACCAAAGTTGCCGTTGTTAAAGTAGTAGGGAAAAAATTTAATTTGTTCTCATTAATTTGTATAACTACAGGTTCATCAGCCGTTGGGACCAACTCATCAAAAACACTTCCCTTCACCATAGCGTATTTGTCGGGAGTCCAAACTTTTATAAATTTGTTTGTGGCGGTTAAACCGTTTACAATAACAAAAAAATCTAGATAGTTTGCGGCTATTGTATAAATCCCGCTTGTTAAATTTACTGCCGAAGGTGTAGGAAAAACTAATTCCGGGAAGATGTTTATAAACCTTTGTTTGTCCCCTTCAACCCTATCCCATTCGGAATTGAAAAGAATAAACAAAGCCTTATTCACATAAGCCGAAATATCCGCAGCCGATAATATCTCTCCTTCCGGCATTGCCGCGCCGATAATAAATTCCGTCTCAAAATTATCCCCGATCCGGCTCATAAATTCTTTTGCTATTCTGTCAAATTTCGGCGTTGGCATTTTTAATTATTCCTTTTCAGAATGGTTACGATAACCTTCCAATTCCCAAATTTTATCTTTTATCCTGCGTAAACAAATTTCTTTTCCAATTTGAACATCATAATCAGTCGGGTTAACGCAAGCGGCGGATTCGGTGATTTCAAATCCATTTGGAAGCGTTAAAGTTACAACGGTTGTTTTTAATCCCATCGTTTGGAATTGAATAAGAGAAGTATCAATAATTTTTTCGACTTCACTTTCTAAAACTTTTTTCATTACCAATCTCCCACCGGATCAACCTTATCCCGGTTTTGTTTTAAGTGTGGAATGTAACCCTTGTTTTGAATCTCTTGTTTAAACAAAACTTCATATTTGTCTGTTAAGTGGTCAACAAGCTCATTACTTGCGCCGTACTCAATAGCGGAATCAAACATATCCTCTATCTCCGGGTCAACAGCAGCCGCAATTTCGGTATCACTTCCGGTAAGCGTACACCAAAGAATAATTTCTTCTCCTGCAGTTGAAGGAGCCGGGTTAAGTTTTAATTCATTGCCGAAGATTGTATAATAAATCGGGTTACTCGCCGAAACGTTTGCAGCCAACAATTCACCCCATTTTTTATTTGGAATAAATGTTAGCCCTTGCCCGGATAACGGTTCACCGTGGTCTGTGTCCCGTGAAGCTTCCCAGGTTGTAGGCAATATCATTTCAGATATAACCCCGATTATTTTTTTACTGCTTTTTACAAGAGAATAATCAGCTTGGTTTAAAACCATTGTGAGAGTTATTTCGCGTTCAAGTCCGCAAAGAGCAATCACTTCATTTTGTGCTTTCTGCATCGCTTCATAAATCTCAAGCTTGTTTGCGCCGGTATAATCCGGAATATATTTTCGAACATTGCGGACTACCCGGCTGTATATGTTTGATGTACGGCTCAAAGTTTATTATTCCTCTATTTCTTCAGTTTCATCATCTTCGTTTTTTGAATCATCGACAACTAATTCAGCGTCAACCAACTGAGCAACAAGATTTTCTCTCTTCGCGCTGTGATGTGGTTTCTTTCCCGTCATTTCAAGATAATGCCCGGCAAATATTTCATCCGGCATTTTAAAAGTTCCATCTTCATTCTTATCCAAAAACAAAGATTTTTTTATCAGATCATTAACTGGAATACCATTCCCGCCGGTTACGTTCCCCGCCTGTACTTCATTCAAATAATCTTCCAGATTCACACCTTCCGGGAGTCTATAAGTCATACCCGAAACCGGTTTGAATTCAAGCAAGTCCGCAACATGTTTCGGATTAACTTCAATCTCTTCTTCGGTCTTGTTCGGGTTAACTTTTATAAGTTTTACAAGTTTCATGAGGTTTTATCCTTTGGTTTGTTGTTAAAATTAGGACGGAGGTTTTAATTCCGCCCATGTGAAAAATAATTATGGAACTATTATGAAACTGCGGCATCTTCCCAACTGTCAGTACCTCTTGCACCCGTTTTGATTTTGATGTTTGTTGTCTGTATATCAAAAAGGACAGAACCTTTTGGAAGATTTGCATAGAGTGATTCTGTAATACCAGCACTCCCATTATACCACCCCAAGACTTTATCATCAGCCCCGTTTGCTCCGGGGATAATCATAACGTTTTCAAGGGCGGCTGCGGCGGCGGCTGTTAAATCGTATTCGTCCATAAACGATCTTCCTTGCACCGGCACCGAACAATTATACTTTTTTCCTGCGCTCAATTTGTTATCTCCTACATTATTTAATTAAACTTTGTAATCTTTATAAGCGAGGGAGTTTTGTTTCAAACTCCCCCATTGAATTTTATTTTACAGAATTATACTGTTATTGAATCCGGTGAATATGTCCAGTACAATAACGAACTTTGGTTAGCGTAGAATAATCCGGCACCGTTACCCAAATAGTTATCAGCGTCAATAATATCGGCTCTAGCGACGCCGTAAATCATTTTTCCGCCGTGTTCAATCCATTGATCGTGATCGTCAACTTCTTCAGTTTTAACAAAACCACGTCCTTCACCAACATGGATCGCGCCTTTACCCAAAAGAATAGCCGGTTTTCTTGGGCCGGTGTCTCTTGGATCTTCCATATAACTCGGCACGTTATCGCTGTCAACTCCGCCGTATTGTACGCCTGTTGTCGCGCCGGTTGTTGAAACTGCGGCAACAAACTGAGCATCGCCGTCTATATAAGCTGAAGGAATCGTTGGGTCAACGCAGATGTACAAACCATCAACAATGTACCCTTCGATTATTCCGCTAATTGCCGGGTTATCTTTCGCGCGGGCAGCTGCATCTTTCCACAAACTAATCCATTCAGGATCAGACTTTAACTGCCATGCTTGGGATTCTGTTATGAAAACAAAATGAACTTCCATTCCGTTGAAAAGAACATGAGCAATTTTTTTCTGAACAGCCAAATATTTCATGTTACGCAATGATTGATATTTGAACTTTGTCGTGGAAGTTTCTGCTGCTAATGTCGCAAGAGCAGTTTTACACTGTGTTTCATAAGCAGCGTTAAAAGTGTAAGGTGTTGACATTGTCGCTGGTGTCGCAACCAAACCTGATCCCTGTACATAAAAGTTCGGGTGTGATTTTCTTGCGTAATTTGTACCCAAACCATTTACAGAATCGTAAATGTTTTCTGAATAACCGTTAAACAAACCGAACATATATTCAAAAGGCATTAAACGGCTGAACCAATCTTTTAAATCGTTCGCGCCATCTTCAAACAACATCGTTGCAAGCTCAGTATCTTCCAAAATGCTTTGTACAGACATGTCATTATCTTGGATAGTGACAGCGTGGCGTCTTAAATTAATTGCAACCTTTTGATTGAAAATTTTTCTTGCTTCGCCAGTTCCTTTCAATCTTGCCGAACCAATTTTACCGTGTCCGGTCAAAGGTCTAATCATTGGAATATCCATTTCAACGCCTTTCTTAGATTTGAAATCGCGTATCAAATTGATAATTCCGCCGTTAGGCATTGGAGAATCTTTTAAGGCTGCATATCTGCCCGTTTTTTCAAATTTGTCATAATCAATAACAGAAAGAAGTTTGGACATTTTCCCCTTATACCAAATTTCTTTATTAACTTTTTTAGATATTAACTTTCTGTAATGAACCATGTCGGGTGTGTAAAGACCGCCTACAACAGTAGCTATTAGAATCCCCCCGGATCCAACAGTCATTTGTGCAAACGCGTCACTCACAAAATAAATTGCGAAGCAAGCGAACACAATTGTAAGCAGTTCAAACAATAGTGATTTATTTACGTTCTTCATTTTTATTCGATCTCCTAAGAATATTTTATTTAAGTTCTTTACCGTCCGGACCGAATAATTTTACTTTTTCTTGTTCAATAGCAGCTTCTATTTCTGCAAGCGAACTGTTATCATCAACAAGGAGAGTATCTTTGCTGATTTTATCTTTCGCGCTAAGATTTGAATTACTAATACTTGGATTTGGAGTCAGCTTTTCCTTCCCCTCAAGAGCTTCTTTCCGCGCTTGCGTTTTTGTTGCTTCAATAATTTGCGGAAGAAAGTTTTGAATAAGTTTTGTGCCGACTGCATTTGGAAGAACTATTGGGATATTGTGTTGAAAACGCACAACGTTTTCGTCAGGCTTCCCATCATTCTTATAAATTAAGTTTTGCAAAATCCACTGATCAGTAAACTCAATCCCCAAATCTTTTGGAGAAAGTCCGTGTTTCTTCAACTCCTCGGTAAAAGTATCAACGCCCGCCGTAATCTGCGCGGAAGCTCTATCTTCCCAAGTTGTAGATAAATCACGATAGCCTTTTTCCCATTGGTCGACACGTGTTGCGCTGTCCTCAAACAGTTTAGTAAATTCTCTGTGTTTGCTCGGCGATTCATTAAACAAAACTCTTTCGTAATCGTCACGCGCTTCTGGATCGGTTAAACCTTCTTTTGGAAAATCAGAAAACCTTGCTGCAATCTGATTGTAAATCATATTGTTTTTAGCTTCGGTAATTTGATCATTCGACATTGGCTTAACTTGTGTTGAAGCCGCTTTAAGAGTTTCGGGAGTTGCCGTTCCCTCTTTTAATTGTTTAATATACTTTTGAGCATTTACATGAATCTTAATTGCTTTTTCGCTTAAAGACTCGCCCTTTATAGATTGCAAAAATTCTTTATCTTCTTCAGAAGCTTTGTTGATAAACTCGTCATCAACTTTGACAAATTTAGCTTTACCCAAATTGTCCTTTTCGGTTTTACCCGCTTGTCCCGAAGCTTCGGGCTTTTCTTTGCTGCTATCATCAGTTTTGTTCTCCCCGGTTTTGCCCGGATCGAATAATTTGCTTTTCGCTTTTTCTAATTCAATCTCCATACCTTCAAGTGATTCCGGGTCCGGCTCGGTATTTTTGTCTGTTGCGGAATCGTGAGATTCAATTGTCTCAACGTCTGTTTCAACGGTTTCGGTTTTATCCGCGCCGTCAATTATTTTTTCATCGGTTTTGCCCGATTCGTTAGCTCCTTCCGGTGAGTAGAAGAAAGGGGCTATTGCTTTTAATCTTTTGAACATTGGTTTTATCCTTTGTTTTATTTTTCTAAAATTATTTTTATACCAAAAGCCTCTGTATAGTAATTTTCTAAAGCTTCAGACATCTTTTTACCATATTTCCGTACAAGTAATGTCATTCCGCTCGGGTTCATTCTATTCAGTCCAGTATTCCGCTGTTCAACCAAATACTTTTTTAGGGCGATTGACTGTTCAAATTCTTTGTGAATTCTTTCAGCAGTTAACTCAACTGTATCAACTTTTAATATAGGTTCCATTTTTTGTACTCTTTAATTAATTACTACCAAACAAGCTAAAAAAAGCTTTTAAAAATCCCGCTTCGGCAGCTTCAGCTTAACCTTAAAAGTCGCGTCATCATTTTTGCCCGTCCCGGTTGTTTGCTCAATATCCAGCCACATATATTTTTTTCTTATCCCGGAAAGTGAAAACGATCCGCCCTGTTCTGTTTCGGTTGTGCTTGCTGAAAGTATTGTTTTTAATACTACCGCGCTTGCAATAGAAGTGCTGTAATCAGACCCAAGTAAACGTAAAGTAAATTTCACGTTGCCGGTATCAGACACTACTAAACACGACCAGTCCAAGCTATCACAGCCGTCATAATCTCTTATGTCAAACAAACCCGAGGCAAGCGAATCATAAGTCCCGCCTACAGTATCAATGGCGCCTTGAAATGGGAATTCTACCCCGTTCGCATCGGCACGGAAAGAACTTACGTTTAGTGTTACCTGTCCTTGTACAGATACAGATAAAACCAACAGAAGTGTTATAAGTACAGCTATTTTTTTCATTTTGGGTTTCCCCCCTAAGTTGGTTGATAAATGTTAAAATCCAATTGCGTCTTTAAGTAACATATCAAAACCGACATCGTTCTGAAGCTCTTGCGCTTTCAGTCTGCTTTGTTGGTTTTGTAAAATTGTACTTTCTCGTCTAAGGTTTAAATCTTCTTCAGCAATAGTTTTTTCTTGTTCTGTTTGCTGGTCAACCATTTCAATTTGTGCCAAATACTCGTCCTTACTCTTTATTCCGCTATTTTTCACAATGGTTGCCGCCGGAACATAAGCCGGGTTAAGCTGCATCAATACTGAAATTACCTCTCCTTCTTTTTCCCGGTCAAGTTCTTTTGCTTCACGTCCAAAAGCTGTATGAGAAATTTCGACATCAAAATCACCTACAGTCACATCGTTCAAAACTTGTCCAAGTACACGTTTATTTATTGTCATAAATTCCGGTTTATTTTCGTCACGAAGTAAGCGCACAACTCTATCTTCAGTCATGTTGTTTTGAATCAAGTAAATATTGTTTTGAGTAATTATCTTCAACGCGCTTTGAAAATTACTGTTTACCCATTCCTGCAGTACAGCCCCGCGCTCAACACGTTTCTGAAATAACTTTCCACTCTCAGAAGAACTTTCTTGCTTGCCCCTGCTGTTAGCTGTTGAACCGGAAACAGTTTGAATTTCTTCCCAATCTTGCTCGTTAAATCTTTCTATAGCGATGTTTGGATTCGGGACGGTTTTTTCTTTAATCCGATTGCCCGAAATAGAACCATTTGGGACGTATGTAACGCCTCCAATTTTATTTGAATCAAGTTCTTTTAATCCGGTGTGTCCTTTTGCAAGCCCTTCTTCAGCCAAATACCCGCCGTGAGCCATTCGCATGATGTAGGTTAGATTAGTATTCTTCAGCAACGTTCTACTTCTCACGCCGTCTTTTATGTTATCAACAATTGATTTTGTTTCAAGCTGATCCGGGTGGAAGTCGAAACAATCTATTTTTGTAAACTTAAAATTTCCGTTCTGTATTTCTTGTAACCCTTCAAACAGTTTTACATTTATCCCCGGCACAACAGATATTTGATAAACTTTTTCTGTGTAATCTTCTTTTATACGCGGCTGTATTGGGTAAGATTGCACTATCGCAGTTAAATCTTCATCACTAAAATCGGTCACATCGTAAGGTTTAAAAGTTTGCGGATCAATTAAAGTTTTTGTTTTCTCATAACGTTTCTCATAAAAATCAACAACTTTCAATCTTCTACTTTCGCGTCTGTGCCAAACACCGTGCGCATCCCATTCGTTTTTAAAATCTTGTGAGTCAAAACCTTTCTCGTCGCCCTTATAGCTCATTGCGGAACCGGTTAGAAGTTCATACCAACGTGCAATTTCTTTGTTCTTCTTTTCGCTTTCTCCGAAAATGGTAAGCGATTTTTCTTTTATCTCTGCTTCCAAATCACTTTTACCACGGGCATAGTTTCTGATTATTTGCTCAGGAGTAAGCCATGCAGTGTCGGAAAGAAACTGTGTGTCGCTCCACCGTGTTGAAGATGTGTCATGTTTGATAAAGGAATTATAAAACTCAATGATTATGTTGCCAACTCCGCGATTGTTAAACCTCCACTCTTGCTTAATCCAAGAACGACGGGCAATAATCGCAGTTAGGAAAGCTTTCTTAAACTCAGCCTCACAATCATTATTCACGTACATAACAGAATCGTTAAGCTCTTTGAGCACGTGAGCCTTTGCCTGATCGTCATCATTTGTCCCAACAATATCAATACCGGGAAGGTTGCCTATAAACGAGCCAACAATCTCAAGTAAAATCGGAGCAAACAAATTCACTTGAAAAGCTGGACGTTTTTCTTTAATCAATTTTTTAAGATCAGCATCAGAATAAATATATCCCGCAGCTAAATAAAAATTTCTCATTTGGTCTTTAAAAAATTGCTCAAAGTCTGAAGAAAGATTTACCTCAGCGTTTGACACTCGGGATATTGTTGGAATATCTTCAAAAACGCTATTTTGCTGGAACGCTGACATTTTTACCTTTTTCAACCATTGTTTTCTTCGCTTTTAATAATCTTTCAAATTGATCGCCAAAACAATATTTAGCTATCTTATGAAAGTTCTCATTATTAATTCTTTCAAAACTTGGATCATTTTTTAATTTCTTCATTTGCTTTTTAGTAACAACAGCTATCATTTAAACTCCCATGCTTGAATAGTTCTCGGTATCATCATCCATTTCCTTTTCATACCAATCCGGCAAACTGCTTTCAACTTGCAAGGCTGGTACAATTGCGCTCATACAAGAATATCTTTCCTCGTCCAAGAAGTGATCGGAAACCTCAATACTGTTCCCGCGCCCCTTAATATCTTCGGGATCGTTTTCATCATGTTCGGCAGCAACAATTTCTTCGACTCCTTGATTGTTATAATCTTTGAACAAAAACCATTTCCCCCGGCGCATTAAACTTTTCATGGTCATCCAACCTAACGCCCTGTCAGTTTTCGCGGGGGTTAGGTGAAGCCCGTAACTTTCAAACACGTCTGAGAAAGTTGTTTCGTTTGCTTGAATAGCAAATTTTTCTTTTTTCGCAAAAGCATCAGTGCCAGAAACGATTATATCCGGCATTCTCCCGTGTGTGTACGGGAATTCTTTAATTTTCTTTTTTATGTTTTTAGCGTGTTCGTAGGGAGCTAATTTTTTTTCGTAGTAGGTAAACAAGCGGTATTTCTTCCCTTCTTGCGAAACAGCGTGAAGTCCAAAACTGCAAGGTGAACTCCAGCCGGGATCAATTGAACCAAGTAAAAACCAATCTTGCGGAATATCAAAAGGCTCAACGTTCATGTCGGTAGAATAATCATCAAAAAACTCTCCGCCGAAAGCATCCCAATCACCGTGCAACAAGGCTTTTTCATACTTCTTTCCCATGGCCATGATGTTGTACTGGTAAGTCGGATCTGTTTTCATCAAAACTTTATTTTCAAGCAAAAGTCCGGGAATAAACATTCTGGACTTTGACATAACGCCGCGTCTCTCTGCAAGTACGCCGGTTGGGTTATCCTCAATACTGTTTTCGGGATCGGGATTGAAATGATGTACTTTCCCTTGTTCAAGAACTAACGCGCCGTTTTTTATAAATCTTTTTTTCACCCAAACAAGCCCGCTTCCGGTTGGGTTGGTTGTCCCCCTCATCCGTGCGTTAAGATGTTCAATCGTTGTTCTCAATCGCGAAAGGATGTATGTGTATTGCGTTACTGTAAACTGTGTTAGCTCGTCAAAACCGGCATATTGGTATTCAATTCCTTGATGATCTTCTTTGTTCTTTTCTTCAGACATGTGGCAAATAAATATTCTTGCCCCAATTTGCCCGGTATAACCAACGCCGGAAACAAAACCGGACTTGAAATTAAAAGATGGCCCTGGATCACCGCGTCTTTGCGCAATGTAATCAGCGCCTAAGCGGGTGTATAGTTTATTCCCTTCGTCTATAAGTTTTGAAAATTGTGTTGTTTGCCGTCTGAAAAGCACTGCTCTGTAGTCTGAACAGTCGTAAGCTGGTTTCCCAAGCGGAGTAAATTGATACTGCGTTCCTAAAGCATCAAACACTAACGCCCAAGACTTCCCGGGACCAGCTGCGCCGCCAAATAGAACTTCATCAATATAAATTTTTTTAAGGAATTCCTGCTGCCCGCCGGGTTGCGGTTGAAATATAATTTCTTGAATATCATTCATGCTCTGGCTCTGGTGGGTCGGGTTGTACGGTGTTGATTGTGATGGATGAAGTATCGTGATTGCGATTATCAGACTCAAACTGAGTAGCAAACGTTTTGTCCAAAAATTTATTGTGGAGAGTTGAAAGAGCTTTAATTTCTTCAAGATGTTTTTCTCTTTTAGCATCTTCCAAATCGTCCTTTGCAAGTTCGTTTGTTAGAAAATTTAATCTTTTTGCAACATTTAACGGTATCTGTTTAACATCACGGCTTTTAACAAACCTATCTTTAATTTGGGTTGTGTAGTAAGTCATCCCCTTGCGTTTAACAGCCATCTTTTTTTGAGCTTCTTTTGCTGTTTCGCTGTTAAATTGTGTCTCTTCTTTTGGCATGACACCGCTATTCTCTCCGCTAAACTATTCGCTTTATTTAATTGCAACCATACAAAATAAAAAAAGGTTTGTCAAATTTTTTGTAACTTATTCAAGATTTCATCCGATTTATGCACGAAATCTCAACAATTATTCTCCGGACGGTTAAAGGGTTTATGCTCATTCTTTCTGACATAAGTTCAAATATTTTAGCTTCAGAAGGAAGTTTTCTTTTTTCAAACAACTGTTTTTTATATTCTTTTTTCTTTAACAAATCAGAAAAAGCCTTAAAGTATTCTTTTGGTGCTATATCTCTTAATTTTTTCGATTCTTTAAAAGTAATTCTTGGCATATTTCAACTCCATTTGCTGCCGGGATCAATCGCGTTCAGAAGTTCAAGTTCGGCTTGAGTAAATTTTTTGTTTTTCATAAATTCATTTATTTTGGATAAAGACAAGGGAGGGATTTTATCTTTGCATCTTTCAATTTCTGCAAGTATGGTGCATCTTCTATTTTCTATAAAAATTTCTTCGTCAGATTGTTTGACGGATGTCCGGGGAATTTCTTTTCCGCCGTTCAATCTATTTTTTATTTTTAAAGAAATTTTCTCATGTTCAGCAGTAATTTCTTTTTGAATATTTTCAACAAGAAAATCCATGTTAATCCCTATATTTTTTGTAAGCTTTTTAAAAACTTCTGTTAAGCATTTTTCAATATCTTTTTCGTTCATGTTTTCTGGAATCTTTTCGAAAAAATTATAAATTGGATAAACAAAAGTTTGTAAGTTAGGATCAGAATATTTTGTATGTTCCTTAAAAAGGTTTTTAATTTTTCCAAGAAAAATTTCATTAAAAGAAAAAAGTTCTTCCTTCACTTCACTTCTTTTTAAATTAACTTTACTTAACTTCACTTCACTTACAGCGCCATTTTTGGGACTTAGTACGGGACTTGTTCCGGGACTCATTACGTTATCATTTTCAGCTAAGTTATTATTTTTACTATTACTTGACTTTTTATCTGGTGGCGGTATTTTAGAGGGTTTTGGATGGTTAATTGACTGATATTCGGAGAAATTCGGAAGAAAAAAATAAATTTTATCATAAATTTGAACAGAATCTTGTAAGTTTTCGATCACTTTTTTTAATTTTCTATCTGAAAACATCTCAGAAACGTTCCGTTTTATCTGAGAAATTCGTCCTCTTCCCTCGTCATCTGCGGCAGAAATAGCGGCAATTAGCACAGTAATTTCTTCTGGTTTCCATCCCTTGTCGTAAGCAGATTCCCATATTTTTGGGTCAATCATTCTTTTCCTTGCCATAGTATTTTACCTTATATTCCGAGCATTAAAAAAAATATTTTGTGAGTGTTTTTTTAATTTAAAATCTCTTCTAATTCCAAAATAATTCCCGGAGTAAAACCATAATATTTTTTAAGATTATTTATACTGCAAATTTGGCTGTCATTAAGAAAAACGACACCCTCAAGCGCGTCAAACAAACCCTTCTGAAGATTGTCTGTCAGGTCCGGTTTTGTGCTTTTATAAACGATCTCATGCGCTTCAATCCGGGCAATATCTCGCTTTCTCATCCCCTTTGTTGGGGGAAAAATGTAATGTAGTTTATTCACTTTAACAGGACTCCTAAAAGGCTGGAAACCTTCCGGAAGTTGGGAAAGAACCTCCAACTTAATATTGTTTTCATTTTCAACAACTTCTTTTTTCTGATATTTATGAATAAACTGAGCGCCGTTACTGTTGCTTGCGATTCTAAACCTTGCAGACTGTTTTGGTTTTGGTATTCCAGTAATTTTTAATGTTAGTATCATAGCCTTACTCCATATTTTGATTTTATTCCTTTATAAGCTGGTAAACCAAGTCCACCCATTGTTTTTTCATACATGCAGTCTATATAACTTTTTTGTTTATCTGTAAAAGCTTCTATTTGATTCTTAAAATTCTCGAAAGCTATTAAGTCGGTATTGGTTGCTTTAATTTTAAAAGCAGAAATGTTCTGATAAATAAATAATATATTTGCTCGGGACGCTCTTTCAGACTGCTCTTTATCCGAATGAAACCGAGCAGTATTTTTATTTCTCAACCCACTCATTTTGCACACTCTAAAATTATTTTTATTTTTTTTACGATTTTACTTGACATTGGCATATAGTTACTATATATTTACATCAGACATTATGATTGACTTTAACAAAACAAAAAGGAGCTCAAAATGAAAAATTTAACAGTAAAAACCCCAACCGAAAAAGATGTTGAAATTAACTTTGATGGCTCAAATTATACAGTTAGCGTCCCGGCCGTAAACCTTACCCAAACAACTGATTATATCCGCCTGAGCAAATCAGTAATGGTTAAGCAACTTGGCAAAGCTTATCCGACAATGTTATTAGACAAGCCAGTTACTATTGATACACAATACTATGAGACTGTTAATAATTTTATCCGTGAGATTGAGTCTATAAAATCCGCTAACAAACTTGCAAAACTAAATGCTGCAATACCTGGTTACTCAGAGTTGTTAGCCGCTTATGATTATCGCTCAGAGCAAATTGATGTTAACCGCAATTATATGGAGAGAGCATATCAGACATCAATCGGCAGTGGTAATCAAGGTGATGTTGATGCAGCGGGGAAAAAAGTTATAGAGCTTGAGAGCAAATACCCGGTGGCTGCAAAATATATTTATTGGATTAACAGAGACCCATCAAGTAATTTTGGTTATCAAGCAAACAAAGCAGCAGAGGCATTGCTTAACGGATCAAGTCTTGCGGATGCAAATAAAATAGCTAATGATTTTGATCATAATTTTTAATCACCAAAAAAAAAGGAGTAAGAACAATGGCAACTAAAATTATCGGTAGAGGACATATTATAGAGTCTCAACTACCCACAACCCGCAAGCTTAATGCTGCCCTTAAATTTTACAACGGACATCACGGCAACCAAACCATAAAACACATCGAGGATAATATCTCCTCAGTATGGGAGATGGCAATCCACGAGCTAACCGGCAGACAATATGGATTATTAATGTCAGTCGCAAATAAATCTTATCACGATGGCGCCAACTCTAAACGCATAAATACTTGGGCTTATGATAGTGAGTTTGATTGGTTAGCCGGATACCGCAGCGATGCAAACGATACAGACGTTGCTGTAGAGGTTAATAACGATACGATAACTATCCGTAAGTATTTGCAAACCGATAAAGAGATCAAGAGAGTTTACAAGTTAGTCGAGGTTAAAAATGACAACTAAACAACTCAAGCAAATCCGTCTCGATGCTGGGCTTACACAAGCCCAGCTTGCTGATTTGTTTGGGCTATCATCTCAAAACTATGTCAGCAAGTTAGAAGCGGGAGAATATAATCCATCTAATCAACTACTCATCCTCTATAAACTTTTGCAACAAGGAAAATTAAAACACCACTCCCGGCAAAAAGCAAAATAACAAGCGCATCAAGCAGACAGCCTTTTACTGTCTGCTTTTTTGTTTTGTTAAGTCAATTCAAAATATCAAAGAACAATTTTTTATCTATCAATTACGGCTGCTGCTTATGCGCAACCCCGTTATCCACAGCGCAAGCTTGCGTTTCTGCACACTCCAATATTTTTTTCTTTTAATATCTCAAACATCTCCATTCCCCGCGCTGTGGATAACGGCTCCGGCGCACAAAAATTATGAGATGCGGGGTAGATTACAATTGCCGAAGGGAAGGGCGCAGAGTTTTTCCCGTCTCCAAATTTAACCCGCCCCCTCAAAAAGAAAACCTGTGCTTTCCCAAATATATAGTTATGCCAATATTTTGTATCCGTTCGAGCTGGTATTAAGCAAACAACTATTGCGCCTTTCAAACTTTCTTTATACGCTTTCTCAATCCAACCGCCTATTTGCCTTCCGTAGGGCGGGTTCATATACACTCGGTCTTTACTCCAATCTTGACTAAGCCCATCTTCGGCAATTGTAAAATGCCGCTCGCATTTAGCATTGTCTTTTGTACAGCATGGATCAAGAGTAAAATTAAATAAACGATTCAAACTTTCGTAAAGCTCGCTCGGTGTAGTCCACTCATTATTTTTCGATGAAAAATGCACCATTTCGTTTCTCATAATTTTTGTAAATACTCATGTTCCCGCTTTCGCGATGGATAACAAACGCTTCGAGCGGTATGAACGGAAATCCGCTCAAGCGCCGGAGCCGTTAGCCAGTCCTCATTCTATTTATTAGCTTTGTAAAATGCTTCCGCAAACCCTTGAGGAGTTATTGCCCGCCGAGCCGCTCTTGTTGTGCCCGG
>Ga0209318_1000555_pt1 | contig 35900 bp, 51 predicted proteins | sample RifGroE1_FD_183999 | JGI IMG/M metagenome (GOLD analysis project Ga0209318, IMG submission 183999) | Groundwater microbial communities from Rifle, Colorado, USA - Groundwater E1 (SPAdes) (version 2) | ecosystem: Environmental > Aquatic > Deep subsurface > Groundwater | place: Rifle, Colorado... | reverse complement strand
ATGGCTCTTATCGCTTGAGCGATAAGAGCCATTGGTGTCTGTGCTTCCGACTCTCTTTCTACTTTTATTATTTCTGCTTTTGCTTTTTGTGTCATATTTTAGTTTTTATTAATCTATGCCTAAAAACTTGATCGTGTGGCCGGGGACAATTACAGTCCTTGCTTTCCCAATGCCAGCGATATTTTGTATCGGCACGGTTTAGTTGGTTTACTAATTCCCTGCGTCTTACATGGGGGCTTCTAATGAAGTTTGCCCAGAACCATGTTTGACACGTCCATTTTCCCTCATGGCAATGCTCAAAAATCTTTTCGGTTTGAGATTGTTTAACCATATAGTTATACGTTATCTTGAGTTTCTTCTGAACTGTCCCCGTAATAATGGAATAGGGGGCAGGTGCAATCGTTTTTTCCGTTGTTGATGTGGGAGCAATATATCATGGGCTTAGTTTTTTCTTTAGATTGTTCAAATTCTTCCATAGATATTTCTCTCCTACATTTTGAGCATTCATCATGATGATTGCCCCAGTCTTTTACGTAGACTATTTTTGCTTCGCAACACTCTGATACTTTTTTCATTTGTTTTTCAAACATCAAACCGCTTCGCATGACGGGCTGGTGTTTGGGATTATTTTTTAAATACTTTTTGATGTAGCGAGTAAAAACTCGAAAGCGATGAATAGTCCTATTGCTATCCAGAATGATGCGGTAGCAATTTTAGTCATTCTTGCCTTGGCGATCTGTTCTGCGTGGTAGCGTGAGTATGTGTGGTTCATAATTTTGGTTTCACTTATTAGTCTCACTTCTCTTGTTCATCACTTTTTGAACATTTTAATTGATGCGACGATAACTGATGCAAGCCCTACTGTGAATACTACCATCATGCTTGCGACTGAGAAATAGTTGACTAATTGTTGTGAAATATCCATGTGATTTGATTTGTTTTATTAGCGACCTTTATTACCTTATCAGTATATTCCTATTTTTAAACCTTGTCAACTATGTCAAATATCCTTTATCTATGCGGTATTTTTCACTTATTTTTTAAGTTATCCACATTCTTCTTTCCAATAATTTGATAAATACGTTGCCGCGATATTCCGAGTGTTTTTGCAATTTCCCTATATGTATAGCGGTCTTCTCGCATTTTTTTGATTATCGCTATTCTATTGTCTTGTTTCTTGTTCATTTAAATACTGTACTGCTACTTTACTATTTTGTCCATAGCGTTCATATCCACTTATTGTTCACTATCAATCTTAGCCTACTAAGTTTATGGGATACGCTTATCCAGCTCCTTTGTAAATGCTTTGCCATTTCTTCGATGGTTAATTCTGTATAATTATCATGCAAATATTTTATCTCATATTCACTCCATAGTTTTACGGGGAAATGGCCGCATCTTTCTTGTCGTTCCTTACTTGCCTTGGCTATTTCATCCATCCGTCCGCGATCATATCCTTTTCTTTGATTTCTTAAAGCATTTAATCTTAATTCGTTTATGCGATAATTTCCATCGCGTCTTAATCGCTTACATGCAGGTTCGGTGATCGTCTTCATTCCTTTATTCCATGGAACATTGCCTTTTAATCCATCACTGACTTTCTTCCTTTGTTTGATTGTCATATGTGAACCTTTTTTCATGTCTTTAATTTAAATTATTCCCAACACCTTTAATGATAAGATAATAACTATTGCGCTTTGAATAAGATTACTGATCCACCAGTAAAGGTCATAGTATCCTTCTTTTTTTCTACCCATAAGAATCGAGGCTATGGCTATTGATAAGATTTCCAAAATTATCATTATTGTTGCTAAAATTTTCATGTTTTTAATTTACTAATATTGGTTATTTATTTGCGTTATAAAATGCTTTGGCAAAACCAGTATGTGTTATACTTCTCGCTATTGCGCGCGGAGACATATTTGGATCTCTAATATAATCTTTCGGGATTGGCTGAAGATGCTGTAGATTTAATCTTGATTGTTTGTCCTGTTCGGGGTCGAGTTCTACGGGAGTCTTTTTTAATTCCGTGTTAAAATTTCCCCATATGTCGGTCGGCTTTTTGTATGCATCTCCGAAATCATACGGATTAAAGGTCATCGCTGGCTTACCCATAAACCACCTTAATCGCGCTTTTGGGTTTTCTATGGCCCAAAATTGTAATCGCGATCCTTTATATTGGCATTGATGGATTATCTGTAAGCACGCATTTACCACTTCCATTGCTCCTTTCAAATCTCTCGGAGTCTTTGCATTTGTCCGGGCCATACTGAACATAGTGCAGGGGGGGGCAGCTAATACTCCATAAACGTTTTCCCAATCCCACGGATAATCTTTAAACTTTAAAATATCGTTTTCTGGTAGGGATATTACACGAACATCGTATCCTGCGTCTTTGTATGGCTTGCTCCATGCTCCAGTACCACCGCATAGGTCAAGTATAACTTTATTTTTGTTGTCCATTTTAATTTAATTTCCCTAAAAATTCTTCTTCGGTGAGAGAGGGGAGGGGTTTAGTGCCTTCGGGTTTTTTGATCCACCCCATTTTTATTTTATACTCCTCGCTTTGCTTTTTTATCTTTTCAAGTTCCTCTTTGGTGGGGTATCTGTTTTTTCTTATTTGTTCCATACAAGTGTTTTTTACTTTCCATTCCCCAATGTCATTCGCTCTACCATTTCCGCAAAGATGGGCCGACCTACCACGCTTTGGATTGCTGACTCTTCCGTATTTCGTGATTTTCTTGCATAGACTAATTTTTCTTCCGCGTCATCGTCTGCTGTTATAGATACGAGAAAACTTAGGTTGAATATCCCGTGCTTTGTTACTATCAGTTTTGCGCTCGGATTGTGGATTGCATTTATGACTGTTTGTAAGTCTTCGTCATTTTCTATTGCTATCGGCGCGCCACTTGAAAGTGTTATTTTATAAATCATATTGCGATTGTTAATTTGTTTGGCTTTGCCTTCGACTGGTTAAAGTGTGCTTTTAGTTTTCCGAGGTTTTTCTTTAATTCCCACGGGGTAGTACTTTTAGTTACAAACTCTTTAGCGTTGATAGCTGGCAAAGCGGAAACCATATTTGATACTTCCTCGAAGCCGAATTTATCTATAAGCCACTTTATTGCTCCGCGTTGGGTTTTGTTTCCGTACCATTCCTCGTAACAAGGGTTTATATCTTTGAATAGAAATATAATTTCTGATATTTCCTTTCCTGCGACTTCAGTCGCTTTATTCTTAATTGGTTCTTCTTTAACTTGTTCTTCTTTGTCGTCACCTGGTGATACCCCTTTGGATTCATCCGTGATACCCCTTTGATCGTTTCGTGATACCCCCTTAGTGGTAGGTGTATCATTGTGTGATACCCCTTTCTTGTTTTCAAAGAAGTCAGCATTTAATTTCCAAAGGTCTTCAACTATATAAACATGCACTTCTTGAATACCGCCTTTAGTCACGACTTCTTTGGTTCCGGTCTTTCGTATCCATTTATGGTCTACTAGATATTTCAAAGACTTCTTAAGTCTATTTATACTTATTCCACATTGCTTTGCGAGCGTCTTTTGTGAAGTCCAACATGTGCCACTTTCTCCCGTAATCCGTTTCATTTGGATATATACCTCTCGGTCATACATCGTTGAATGGTTGAGTATGTAATTGGGGATGATAGTAAAATATTTCTTGTCCCCACTGTCGTCTTGTATTTCTGTATCTTTATTCATTTTTACTTTTTCTTACTGGTGATTAATTACGAAAATAAACCGTTTCGTTTCGGTTTTTTGGATTACAATATTGTATTAAGTCTTTGGCATTTGGGTATATGCCTTTTACGAAGCGAGCGGAGTACCTTGCCAGATACCCAACCCGCTCGCCTCATAAAAAGCGGCAAGGTGAATTTACTTTAAGTATAAACTGTCTAATTTTAATTGCAAGTGCTGTCCGTGGACAGTCCACTCAAGTGGTCTTAAACTCCCTCGCCAAACAGTCCCCGGTATCCTTGCAAGCCATGGCGATCTCGGAGAGTCGTTTGTCTTTGAGTTGCTGTTGTGTCCGAAAGAAAATCGGGCGGAGGTTTTTTTCACTTCTTAGTTTTTTGCAGTTTACGCAACGGTGTCTTTTCATGTTTTGTATTTTTAATAATACCATTCATACCAAATCCAGTTTCAAATATATGGTTTACTTCTTTCCATAATTTAAAAGCGCATATAAAACATACTTCTTTTTTTCTTGTTAATGTTTCTGTTTGTATTCCGCAAATCGGGCATTTGTTTTTCATAGGTATAATTTTACTAATACTTTACTAATCGACCTTTTTGTTTATATCTTTTCCTTAATAATTCTGACAATCTTCTTATTGCACCACATACACCTCACTTCCACATGGGCGAGAAAATATGCTTCGTCATACTTCATTCCCCTATGAGTCGGTTCCCCCGAATCTAGGGTTCGTTTCTCGGGAAGTTTATACAAGTATCGGATATATGCTCCATCGTCTTTCACGAGTGGAATATCCCATTCGTGGTTGCCCTTGTTTCTCTTGCAGGGGTATTTATTTATGTGACGTACTTTTACTTTTTCTTCTTGGATTTTTTTCATGTTGCGATGGCCGGTAACGCTCCGGCTCCTCCAATTTATGAGACTGGCGAAGTTCTTTTCTTCTACATCGCTATAGTCCGCCGAAGATAGGATTTGCTACTGTCGGCGGTACATGGGGTGCATCCCGATTGTTGGGAGTCAATCGGTATATATACTATAAGGTTTATATATTATTTTGTCATTCTTTTTAATCTCCTTGCTTTTATTTCTCTTGCTCTTTTACAAACTATACAAGTTCTTCTTATTGTGTTTCTCGTCTTATCAAAATAATATGCAGTATTTCCACTATTAAATTCATGCCTTCTGATACAATGGGTTTTTCTTCGATTGATTGCAGCAACCCCGTTACCTCTTCTTAGATTTTCTTGGTTTGTAACAATTTCTAAATGTTGTGGGTTTACACATGACCTATTCCTGCATATATGATCTATGCACATATCTAAAGGTATTTTATTACCAGTAAATAATTCATAACATAATCTATGTGCTTGATAATTTTTCTTATTTATAGTAATTGAACCATATCTTTCATCATTAATAAAACCTTCCCAATACCAGCACCCATTTGTTTTTTTGATTTTATTTAAAACTTTATTTCTATCAAAACTTGGTATTTCTTTTGCTATTATCATTTTTAAATGGCACACAAAAAGGGATCTACTGGTGTAACGACGAAGCCATACCAATAAACCCCTTTTTATCGTCGTTACTTAATAATATTATAACAAAAAAACTTGACGTGAGTCAAGTAATTTTGTATCAAATACTGTTAAGTATTTCTTGCGTGATGCGTGGGTATCTCTGCCCAAATTAAATATCGAGATTGTTCACTCGCATATCGTGAGGATTGAAACAGAAAGGTCGACTTTCACTTCATAAGGTGCGCGGCGTTATCGTGGCCGGTTAGGTTCCGCTCGATATTTAATTTGGATTGACATGCTACTAACATAATTTTATCATGCGTATATTTTTAATACAATGTGGATAAGTGTAACAACTTGACAATCTATCGTTATAATTTCATAGAGAGTAATAAAACAAATCGCGCAACTTGTAGAAGCCTTCCAAAAAATAAGTCGGGGGCTTCTTTTTTATAAACGAAAAAAAGAGGCACTAGACCTCTTGATGTTTATCGCACAATGAATCTTCGATTACGATGATCCCCTGACCGATCAGTTTACATATTTCGATATACTGATCGACTCTTGGAATAATCCAATTGGATTGTTTGAGGAATTTCCCACAACGGGTGCAACGTTTTAAGAGGATTTTTTGCAAGAGTCCTCCCCCGGCTCTTCATTCAAGCCTGTCGTAATGTGGCAATCCTCTTTGATTGTCGTTCCGTTTTTGCACTTGAAACAAGTCCAACGTTGTTTTACGGGATTATTCCCATTTGCTACGAGACCAGTCCTCATCCATACGGCGTTCATGATGCCTCCTTTGGCTCCCTGTGGGCCTGTGAGCGGTTATTATACGTTAGACTACTATTCTATCATCTCGGCGATATTTTGCTATAAATGAGCCAATTTGGGAGGGCATAACCCGCCCAATTGAATCACTTAAAACTAACAACTGCTTTTCTAATCATTCCTACTACTGTTGTGATCGCGCCGATACCTGTAAGGATTGCGACGATGATCATTTCTACTTCTGACTCACTGACGGGATACCCTGCCATTCCTGATACAAGCGTAATAGCCTGTGCAATACCGAGAACCGAGAACCCTCCGACAGTCCATGACAACTGTTCGGGATTAACTGATGACTGATACCATTGTTTGTTCATTGTCTAAAATATTTATTGAATAAATATAAAACCATTCTTGTGAGTGGATTCATTGCCACTCGTAAATCCTCGACCTTTTCCTGTTCAACTGATGTTGTTTTTTCTTTGATGTGTGGAACCAACCCAGAAGATAAATTGTAATACTTCTGAAGATACTGGATCTCCGTCAAAAGGAAATCCGACATGGGTTGATCTATTCCTTTTAGTCCTATCCATTGTACCACATCTTGAGCGTATTTTACAGGGTCATTCCCGTCTTCCTTTGGCGCATATGTCTTAAAAAATTCTAGCACTGTCATCCTATGTCCGTATTTCAGATATGCTGCGTGTCGTCCTGTGATCGCGCGCTCAATGTAGTTCATCAAATACAAAAATCCTTCGTCATATGTTTTGAACGTTATAAAACTCCCTCCGATGCTGCGCACATTCCCTGGATTATTTCCTTTTGCATAATCAACTTTTGAATCTTCTTTGCGGTCAATCGCCTTTGCAAAATGATAGATAAGCCGATGATTATAATCATTCGGATTGATAAACCCGTCCATGCCGTTGTCTTCGTTGAGGATTACATAATTTATCGGGCTAAAATCTCTCCAATTCCATATTAGTTTTTGCTGTACTTTTGCGTCTACTCGTTTTGCTTTGCGGATCGCTAGGTGTTCGTGGCTCCATGCGATACGGTCAAAGTCTTCTTCGCCCCAACCTATAGACGGGCCGGAAGTACTTTGATCGCAAATGATCTGTCCTTTTTCTATTCTATCACCTACCTTGAAACGATAATTCTTTCCATGGGCTATGGTAATTTCAAGACATAATTTATTCTCATCGGGGTCGGTCAAATATACTATCGCATCATTTTGAATGTATATGATTGTGCCAGAATAATAAGCAGGAATAGGATCGCCATCTGCACGACTTAAATCAATTCCTTGATGTCCATTTATCCCCAAAAAGACATACAGATATGGGTTATCTTTGTAGCCTTGAAGAAATGTTAGCCCGTTTAATTTTTCACCGAGTATGTATTTTTCCATGTATCTTTTTGTGGTGATTGGCAACTTATGTATTACATTAAAATAATTCTTTCCACGCAATACTTCCATTAAATGTTGCTGATGTTGCTGATTGTACTGCCAGCGTTATCGATTCGCCTGGATGTAGGTAAATATCATAGTCGGAGATATTTTCTATATTTTTGTCGTTCTGCCCAGCAAGGTCGCCCGTGATAAGATTTGTCCCACCAGTGAGTGTCGTTCCTGCTGTATCTATTTCTATGAGACTGTTTGCTGTGTCTATATCCGAATATGACGGCGTACCTCCAAGTGTTGTATTTTTAACCAGCCTGAACTGTCCAAGATTTGTTACTGCGTTTGCGTCTATCCCAAGGCTTAATCGAATCGGTTTTACTGAAATAAGATTTGCCTTGCTAGCATATGTGCTCCTATTTCTTATTGTGAATAATGCAATTTCTGTGGTAACAGCAGTCTTTTGACGTCGTCCTGTTTCGGTAACAAATTGCTGCGTCTCTATTTCACCCGTCTTTCCTTCGACAAAATATGCCATGCTTGCAGACTTCACGACAAGGTTTGACGTAGTTGCCTTGTTGTTTGCATACATCGCAAGATGAAAGTTTGGATTATAAACAGATGGGGTTGTATTGAGTCCAGAATAATCAATTTTATGAAATTCGTGGAAATACCCATCACCATCTTCAACGTAAAAACGTATTGCACCAGCTCCGAGATATTGATAATTTATCCCAAAGACATTTAGTTTCGTTGTATCAAGCGTTATTCCGCTTCTTCCTGTTCCGTCGAGCGGGTCATCACAATCAGCAAGGGCAGTGAAGGTCAGCGAGTCATTCTTAAAACGCGCGATACCAAATGTCGCTCCGTTGTATCCGACAGCAAAGCCGTCTTTGAAATCGGCACTTGAACCCGCTGCGCCCAAAAGACCAACCCATTGTGATGTGCTTGCCACCCCTGTAGTAAATAATGCAGTGAAGCGCATTAGTCCGCCAAGTCCGGCACGATAGCGTGCGTGTTGCTTACATATCATTTTTGCAATACTGGCGGTGGTTGTTCCCGTAGTAGCGATAGCCATTGCATCTGCCTGTGTTACCGCTCCACTTCCAGAAACTACCGAGGCGGTAAGTTCTGTATTGTCAACGGTATACTCAAAACTAAACTGGATGAGAGGAGATAATTCTGCGGTGCGAAGGTCGCCAAATGCCGTGTACGGATTACTCTTTTCGTTTCCGATGCTATCGTATTGTGTTACTTTTAATTGCGAATTACTATTTACGCTGATGCCACTCTCAAGTTCTTCCAAAGATACCTTTGTGTTGCCAAGATTTGTGGCACTTTGTGATATATAATTGTTCTGCGCAGTTCTTAATTTCGGAACAACGATACGAAGTCTACCGTCGCTATCATCTTTGAGGGTCGAGTCTATCCTGTGAAACGAACCACCCGTAGCCGCACGCCTTAGAATTGTTTGTAATGAAAACGACCCCTGTGCAACAGAACCATTTGTATAAACCATGCGAATATATCGAAAAGATGGGTTTGGGGTATAGTTTGTACCACCACTTGCCGTATAGTAGGAGTACGAGTCGGTATCACCGATGTTTACCCCATCCGCAGACCATTGAAAAACGAGGCCGTTTACTGCGGAATCCTGATCGGCAATAATCGAAACATTCACCTCCTGATAATTTAGACAGTCCTGCCACGCTCCCGTAAATGTTGCATTTGAGCCGAGCGGGGTGGTTGTTGTGTTGTCTGTGCAAATATGATTTTCCTGAAATGTGCGGACTTCTACATTTTCTGTATGCACATTTGTTTCAAGTGCCTGGTTCAATGCCCCTATCCCCCCTCCACCAGAAACTATCTTTATATTTCTGATCGCCTCAACTATCCGCTCATAGTCAAACTCTGGTATTTCAATGGCCACAAGATTGTCATTGATGAGGTTTAAGATATCCATCATCATTTCCTTGTGGTTGTCTTGTATTCCTGGTTTTTCTTCGAGTGCGAGGCTTTGGGAAAGATAAAGAAGATCAGATAAGTTCTTCGAGATAACCTTGAGTTCTAAAAGGTCTATTTTCTGCTCCTTTGAGGCAATTTCTTTGAGGATAGAAGCGATAGGGGATAGGTCTATTCCTTTGATGTCCGAAACCTTACCAATACCCTCTATCGTTCTAATAGTGTTCAACAACTCTTCACGGACAGAAGCAACCTCTTCCGTAAGGGGAGTGAGGTTTATAGGGTCAATTTCCTGCTGGTTGATAACTTCTACCTTTATAGTTTTATCTTCGCTCACAGAGGCCTCTATGGCCGATAAATGGGCATTGGCTTCCGTTAGTTCGTCATGGATAGCAAGTGCAGGGTCGTCTTTGAGGGTTATGAGTTTTTTTAGGTTTTCCATAGGAGTAGTCCCCTCCCCCACTGTATAAATACTTGATTTTTCAGTAGGGGATAGGGGAGGGGAGTGATTATTTTGCTGTTGTTACAAGATTTATAAACTCCTTTACCTCCGGTGGAAGTGTTGGGAACTTCTTACTAATTTTTGCGGCTTCTATCGCGATTCTTCCTTGGATTTTAGGGGAAGAGAAAGCAGCAGCAGCTCCTCCAGTCATCAATCCACCACCAGCAACACCAATACCAGAAATACCCATTGCCCTTATGATGTCCTGCGTCCTGCTTCCAGTAGCAGGGAAAAGATTACTCAATTTCTGGGCATCTTTATTTATAAGAACACTATCGGCGATAGGGATACCAGTTGCATCTTCGAGTAGTTTTAATGCTTCTCGTTGCTCTCCTTTGTTGAGGTTTTGGAGATTTGACAAGAACTGTTCTGCTGTTGGTTTTATATTTCCCGAATTATCTATAATTTTATTACCGCCACTTTCAAGTGCTTTATAATAGTTCGAGTAGAGCGTATTTGCTGTCTTTAAGTCTGGCAAAGCGGCATTGACGAATTTAACACTATCTTCTACTAAAGCTGCTCCTAGAGCTATCATTTTCTTATTGTCTCGGTTTATTGCGTCTGCAAGAAATGTCTGTGCCGATCGCTGGAAGTCTGCAAGTTCGTCTACTGACATATCTTTGACTCGCATCTTTTGAACAAGATTATTGATTGAGGAAATCTCTTGCTCTGTATACGGGGTTGTTCGAGTTGTTGGTTTTACAACTGCTTGACCAATTTTTCCAGCCTTGTCCCTTACTTGTGAAATACCGATGTTAAATTTATTTAGGGTATTATTTAATTCTGATATTTTATTATCAAGATTAAAGGTAGTTCCTGGGTAATTTGTTCGGGCCGCTTCTATAGCATTGTCATAGGTCTGTCGGGCGGTTTCTTTTAATCCAGTTAATTTATTGCTGACTGCTGTTACTAGACCATATAGCGGTTGATTTGGATTTTCCTCTATGTGTTTTAGTGCATCGTCAATCATTTGTGGATTTGCTTTTGCTCGTGCAAATACATCTTTGGGAACTCCTGTTGCTAGTGATCGTGCTGCGCTTGTTCCTCCTACGGTGACATTCTTTAATACACTTAATCCTTTTCCTACGATTGGAATAGCACCTGCAAACATTGCGGACTTTCTCATCTCGTCTATATCTCCACCAGACTGTATTGCTGTTCCAAAAGCACCCTCGGAAGCACTAATGCCAGCCTTTGCGCCAACTCGTGCAGTAGTTAGGGCTGTTTTTGCAATCTTCCCTCCTTCTGCGAGTTTCATGCCTACCTTGCTTGCTTGTATTGCCTTGTCAGCTTTACTTACACCTTTTACAAATGCTCCAGCAGGGACAAACCATTCTGCAATCTGCTCAGTTCCAAAGCCTGCCTTTTGCGCTGTTCCTTGTGGTTCTAATATGCTAGGCTTCTCTCCAACTTGTGGGCCAAACTTTTCCAATGATTGAGGCAAAACTGCTTCGCCTATCTTCTCTCCAAGTTTAGCCGCACCATATACAGTTGACCCTAAACCCTTTAATGCTCCCACGCCAAACTGCCCGATTGATTCGAGCAGTCCCTTCTTTTCTGGCTGTGTTTGCTGTGCGTACTTATACTTTCCGTTTTCGTATAGTGCCATATTATCGTTGTGTGTTATCTGTCCATATTCCGTAGACCTTTGAGGCTGCTATATCCTGAGATACATTGTATTCTTTCATGATGTCTTGGATAAGTTGCTCTCTACTCTTTACGTTCGCTGTATCTTTTACTGCTGCTCTTATATCATTTTCCATTCCTGAGGTATCTGTTCCAGTTGTTGGCTTGTTTCCAGTCAACTGCTCATAAGCATTACCAGACATTCCTACAAAGTTTCTAGTGACCAAATCTCTGTTTGCTTTCTTTTGGGCAAGTACCTGTTCATTATCTCCTGGTTGTGGGAAATACTGTCTTGCTCCATCAGCAAATTCAGTTGGGCTGATTACTGCACCAGACTCCCTTCGAAGCGTTGCGTTTAAGAAGTTACGCTGTGCTTGGAATAGGTTTTGATCGGCTGCAGGAATCAATAGATTAGCAATTCCACCAACCTGTTCTGCCTTTTGAGCTGCAAAGAACTTTGTATCTGAAAGCGGTTTGTAATCACTGATTATTGGATTAGACTGCTCGAGACGAGTGGCATAGTTAGCGGTAGTAAACTGTCCCTCTGTTGGCTTTCCAAGCGGTACGATTCCCGATACCTGTGACATCTTTGTTCCAATAGGAACTCCGAGTGCTTGGGCTTCTGTTACTGAAAGGACTTTATCTTCTCCACCTCCTTGTGCCTTTTCAATGGCCAACTGTAATCGCTGTAATGCCACATCAGTTGATTCCTGACTTCCCTTCATATAGGTTGCCATCTGTATTCGTGCTTCATCTTCTCTTCCTGCCTCAAACAATGCTCTTGCGGAAGCAACCGCAGTATTAGGCATACCATTTGCAATGGAATCTGCTAGTGATTTTTCAAATGCTGCTTCGGTTACTTTAAGTTCCTTTGCTTTTTCGGCTGCTTGTGTAATAGCTAATTCCATCTCTTCCTTTCGCTTTGTTTCCGCTGGTGTCAAAACATATTTATCCAAAATAGCCAACTGGTCTTTCTTGGCCATGATCTCCTGTTCGATAGCGTCATACTTCATTGAAACTGCACGGTCTACTTGGTCTTTTGCTAACGTCAAATTGCCCTGCTTTGCTTGAAGTTGTGCTGATACGGTTAGGGTCTTGATGGCGTTCTGTCGAAGTTGTGCCTGTGTAAGCGGTGCTATACCTGCGTCAGTTACGCCTCGGCCCGTTGCTCCTTCTTGGGCTTGCATTGGGATTATACCTGATTCTGTTTTTAATTGGTTTAACTGATTTGTCAATTCCTGTACATCTTTTTCCTGTTGTGGAACTCCAGCCTGCTCCATTTGGGACTGTTCAAAAGCACTCTTTCCAGTAAGTTCTCCGTATGCACTAGTTATTCTGTCCATAAGTCCCTTTGAAGTGGTTTCGGCTGCTGTAGGGGCTTGTGTGGGCGTTGTGGGAGTCTGTGGAGTTGGTATTCCTGCGATAACTGATGCGTAATTCGGTGTAGTTGTTCCACCTGTCGGAAGTTTCGGCATTGTTCCAGTTCCCAATGAATCCACACTTGTTGAAGTGCTTGGGGCTGTTGGTGCTTTCGGTTTGATCGAGAGCGTTTCCCCTGCATAAATAAGATTAGGATTACCAGAACGATACCCTGAAATATCAGAAACAGAAACACCCATTTTCTTTGCGATTTGGGATAGTGTATCTCCTGGCTGTACTTGATAAGAGGTTCCTTTGAGTTGTGAAGAAAGGTCTGCGGAAATCTTTTCAGGGGTTGGGGGAGTATATCCAGTGCTTACATAATGAACACCTTCTTTACGCATTGTTCCTGCAGTAACAGCGGCATCATTAGCGGCTTGCTGTGCGTTGAACTCATCCCATTTTCCCCATCCAGATTGTCCAGAGAGAGGGTCTACTCCCATTGAATATCCTGATCCAACAGTCTGTCCTTTTTCTGCGGCAGCAAGAACTCCACTATGAGTTGGGTCTCTTAGAAACTCTTGATACTGGAATTTTGCCTGTGGGCTTGCTTCTGAAATTTGTTTGAAGGTATTTAAATCAACCTCTCTTGCTCCGTAAGGTGTATTTGTTCCTGGGGCTATCATTAGTGTTTGGAATCCAAACCCAGAATCCTTTGCATATAATTTGTAGGGTACTTCGTTTGCCATATGTTTATTTTAGCATTATTTTAGGTGTGTTTTAGTCAAGAACAACTATATCTACCGTTGTTCCATTTGTATCGTAATAAATTCTAAAGTTTCTTGATGCGTGATCTGGCCCGGATGCACTATACTTTGTATATAATTCTATATAATCACCTATTGTTACTCGTATGTCCTCTGAAAATGTCGTATATGATGTTCCAGTTGTGCTCCGCTCTGTTCCAATGGCAATGCCATTTTTATATATTATTCCAAACATGGTGAATCCTGAATGTGCTTTTATGTCGAACTTCACACGGATTATTCCTGGATACCTAACCATTATTTGTTTTACTACTTCATATGACGATGAGTTTGGTGCATCTACTCCATCTGCACTTGTTTTTAAATTATCAGATGCAGTTAATGCTGTTGTATCGAGTGTTGACGTGCTTTGTATAATCACAGTTCCACTTCCACTATCCACATACGTACCAGATGAATTGCTTTCGAAATACGGAGAGATAACCATATTATTCGTACAGGTTGCTCCAATGTTTATTCCATATCCTCCATTTCCTACAAGATTAAGAGCGGGGCCAAGCGTGTTAGCGTCTGATGTTCCTGTTAGTTTGATTCCATCGCCGGTGTTTCCATTTACAATAGAGTTATTTATGAAGTTCTCATCACACCCAGACACAAACTCTATTCCATTACTTCCGTTTCCGTTTGCCTCAACGCCAAATGCACAACTTTCTAATGTCGTGCAGTTAAAGCCATCTCCTGTATTTGAGTTTGAAGAACACCTTGCAAATGGTGTTGCTTCGATGTTTTCCATATGAAAGCCATCTCCACCGTTTCCGGCGGCCGCACAATACTCTGAATTAAGCAGTGATCCGTTTGCTATCTCGTACCCGTGTGAAGTGTTTGAAACCGAAGTAAGGCGTGTCTTTGTGGAGTATGCACAATTTGTTTCAGAAAGACCCTTATTGTTGTCTAGAAAAAGGAGGTCTTCGAGTTCATAATCTCGGCAATCCGTAAGGGAAAGTGCTGTTCCTGTGGAGTTCTTTAATGTGATGTCGGCAACCTTGATATTCTGTGCTGGTGTTGCTATTCGATAGGTTATTGGGAGTGTTTCGTCATCTCCATATGACTCCGCGAGGATTAGGGTTGTATCAGAAGTAACCGACGCGATCTGATACCAACGTGTGTTTATAAAAAGATGTTGTCCTGCGGTTACGTTAGCCAACCATGAAGTACCCGAACCTGTTACGTTTACACCCGAAGTTATTGCGGTGATAGTTCCTGTGGTGTACACATTTGTCCCTGCATAGGATATGTTTGCCGAAGTGTTATTGAAGTCGATGATAACAGTACCCTTGTTCAGTCCTTGAATTGCTGTGTTTGATGGCGGTAGGATGGCAGAATTGACCGTGTATGTTCCTGCCTTTAAGTTAAGAACTCCACCTCCCGAAGTTGTTATAAGGTCAAGGTTGGTTTGAATGTCCTGGGTATTGTCAATGGTTATAATCTTCGTACCAATGTTGACGTTCTGAAACTCTGCGTTTCCATTACTTTTGATCTGCCAACCCGTTACTCCACTTTTGAAGTTCCCAGATTGAAGAAACCCCGATTGAACTGTGGTGTCTTTTGTTATGGCCTGTGAACCTTGAAAGTTATATTTATAATAAGCATCAGATAACTGGGCCACCTTAAATTCAAGGTCTTCAATTCTTTGCTGTTCTGGTGTCATTAGTTTGTGAGTGTCTTATTTACGGTGTAATCGTACTTTATCTCAGTAACTTCTGCGGCTGTCGAGTTCACTCGGAACTGTAATTCTCTACCAGTCCCAAAGGTATCTCCGTCTAATGTCTTGACAACTTCCTTATTGAGTGTTCCTGCTGTTGTTGCGTTTAATAGGTCTTCGTATGAACCGTTGTCAAATCTGTATTGAACATTGAGAGTTGAACTTGAAGCCAACGGGGCAAATGATACTGATACATTCTTCAATTGTTTCAACTTACTTCTATCCTCGATAGGCATTGAAGGGTTCAAGAGGGTGTCGTATACCGCTGTTGCTGTGTATGAAGCTGAATCGTTTGTTCTTTTCAACGATCCGTTATCATAGGCAACCCACATATAATCCCCAATAACCGAAAGTCCGTCTACCGTGGTTACTGCGGTGTTGTTGTTTGCTAGTCTATCGGGTTGAATGATTAACTGTCCGCCAGCGTTCTTTTTACATACCCATATTTGATTTACCGTTTCTCCTTGAATACGGGTAGAGGCTGTGAAGTAAAGAGAATCCTTACTTTTTGCTTTGATGTTTGAGAGGGTCTGTACGGTGCTTTCTGATTTGATTTCCTTAAATACTCGTGCAAGTCCGCCAGTGTAGGCTCGTGCTACTAAGCGTGGAAGAATATCGAATGATGAAGCACTCAAAGATGACCCAGAAACACCAACCAAAGTTCCCCCTACGTTGTCTATAACCATCAAGTTCCCTTCCCCGAAATCAATGGTTTCTTGTACGGTTGTTAGCGAAGTATCTCTGCCCCATAGGAATACATAAGACTTTCCTGCGTCTTTTGGAGCGCAAGCAATAGCCAAATATACCCCGTAATCTGTAAGGGAAGTTATGATTAAATCACTCGGAAGCACAAGAGCTTCTGCTGTGAATGTTGTGTTGTCTAGTTTTGAAATAATATTCCCAGCCCCGAAGTAAAGTATATCGTCTTGTGGGTGTCTAAAAGGCTGTGGGTAGATTGAAGCCGATGATTGGGCTGTGATAGTACCTGTAGTTGCCAGTACATTGGTTGCAGGGTCATAGTTGATAACTACTGTGTGTGTCCCTGATGTCTTCATTGCATAGAGGTCTGCTTTGTAAGCGATGAGAGAGTTCCCAATAACTGCTCCTCCTGTATCAGTTCCGCTAGAAGCCAGAGCAAAAGTCCCCGTGATCGGGGTATCTTTTTCCAAGAAAGCCGGATAGGTTTGGCTTGCCACCGAACCAAGAGCAAATAGTGTTTGAGTCCCCGAAGTAGGAGTACAAAGTTCTACTGATTTAATCTTGTATTGTGCAATACTCCCTGCTTCGTTTTCCATATCCCTATAGGGGACAAGTCTATTCGGTTTAAGGGTATCAAAATGCTTAATGAGCGTGCAAGAGTTTGAAACTTCTTCACGCTCATCATTGGCAATACCCCCATCAAATTGTCGAATAATTACACTCATTTGATTTCTTTAAATATCTTTATAATCGTGTATACGAACGCTGAGGTTGCTACTATTCCACTAAAGACCCATATCACAGCCCTACGGATAGCATTGCCTTCCGTGAAGAGCGTGAAGAGCGTGTCTATCTTTATTATCAAGCCTTTCTCTCCTGTTACTTCATTGCCAATTAACAACCTCTTAAGTTCTCTAATGTCGTCCTTAAGTTCCCCCATATCTTTTTGGTTGTCTTTAATATGTTGATCCAATTTATCTTGTAGAGAGTTAGGTGAGTAGGTCATATCTCTGTTATCGTCCATGTGAACGGAGTATTCCAGCCGAATGCCGAGGAATCTCCATTTGATTGGTTGAAATACGTGACAGTAGTCGAATCAGTGGTTTCATTTGAAGTTCTGATTGTGTACACCCTTGTCGTAGTACTTGTGTTTGCTATAACTGCCATCATGGTCAGGTTTTCTCCGTCATTTGCGTCTGCGCCAGGACCACGAAATACTGTGTTAGATGCTCTACGAGAACCAGCGGCAATACCACTACCAACCGCTGTGGTGTTCGTCACGTCATAGAAATCATACTGATGAATTACACTGTTGGTTGTATTTAGGGAAAAGTTTGCAACAAAAACAAGTGTACTCGTCGTGGAGATAGGTGTGAACGAATGTCTCCAATTTGTTGTAATTTCAGTCAGTGATGCAGCACTTGAAGAATATGCACCCGTGTCCACTTTAGCTGACATGCTTTTAACTGCCCCTGATGATGCGGGCGTTTCCCATGTAGCGTCTCCATCTGCGTCGGAAGTTAACACCTTACTTGCCCCTGCTCCTGTAGTTATTTTTATCGCAGGAGTTGTCACTGTCCCCGTGAAGGTTGGGGAGGCAATAGTAGCAAAATCCACATCAGTGATTGTTGCGTTAAACTCTGATGCTGTCCCTGTGTGTCCTGCGAGTACATAGGTTAGGCTCGAAGTAAGTGCATGGTCTATTTGTGCACCATCTCCGCCAACGTGATTATGTGAATCCCCGTTGGTTACACCCTTAGCTGCGAGTGCAAAGGTTGTCGAAGAGACGGAAGCGTCTTGGATTAAATCACCAGTTGTGTCTGAGAATATAGCGAAATTGCCAGTTGTAAATGAGCCAGTTGAAGCAACCTCTCCTGCTGGGCCTTGTGGTCCTGTATTTCCTGTCGCACCCGTTGACCCAGTAGCCCCTGTATCGCCTTTTGAAGCCAATAAAGCCCAATAAGTTGTATCAGTAGGTAGATTATTGGTTGTGTTGGCCTTACAAGCGTAAGAAGACCCTAAATAGGTAACAATATCTCCGATCGTATAGGCTGTTGCTCCGCTATATGTTCCTTTTAAGAGTTGTGAGAGTAGTTTATTAGACATATCAGTTCTTGGTTATGTTTGTTAAGGCATTCGCGATGTTCCAAATAAGCACTTCGTCTTCATTACCCCCAACAAGAATGAAAGAAAGGTCATCGGTAGTTATATAACCTGTTTGACTGCTCTTATTTATGTTGGTCAGGGTAGCCCCACTTTTATTTATATTGGTTAAAGTAGCACTGCTCTTATTTATGTTGGTCAGGGTAGCCATATTATCTGCAACTGTCTTGTCTTACTGTCATTCGTCCTTTTTCTGGGTTTTTCATTCTTATCCAATCCTTAAATTCTTGCTCTGCTCGTCGTAATTCTGCTTCGATTCTAGTAATGAGAGTCCCTTGATCTGGTTTATTTACCAATATCCAGTCATATGAAGCCCCGAGAGAGAGAATCCTATGGTGATCTGGGTTAAATCCGGGGGCTTTTGTGGTGTCGCTTATTGTGAAATATGAAGGCACACGCTTAAAGAACAGTTTCCCTCCGTTTGTCTTTGAATAATTCGGTTTTTTGTCAAAGAAAATGGTATTATTCTGCTCTATATATCCCGTAGGTACTCCTGTATTGGATGGATTTGGGGAAATAATGAGGTTTGTGTCATTATTCGAGTTGGTACCGAGATCGCCACTTGCGTTTCCATAGTTTACTCGGCTATCTCCAACGGAAAGTTTATCAAGTGATACATATTCCGTGTCGCTCGATGACCTAAGAATAAGCACACCCGTAATGTCTGTTATTGAATTGCCATCTGCGTCAGTTAAGAACTGATAATCATTCTGTCCTGAAACAATATCGAAATAAGAAAAGAACTGATGGTCGTAATTCGTATCGTCTGCTACAACATTACGGGAAGTTGCGCCGATCATGCCTAAAGCACGCTCATAGCGTCTATTAAGAAGCGAAGTAAAGACCTGCTTTGTAAATGTTGCAGTTGATGCAGTTATTGTTGCGTCGGAAAGATTGCACCAGAACTCGCAGTCTTGTAAAATCCCAGATTTATTTGTGGTATCCGAGTATTGCATTTTACGAAAGTCCGATTACATTTGTTGCCGATGTTTCTTCGAGTGTCGTGATAAGAACGGGAAGCACCACACCTGCTGGTACGCTTACGAATGTTGCCGATGAAGTTTGCCCAACTGGAACGACGGTAAATGTTCCGCCTGAACCTGAATATAATTGTACTGCTGGATTGAATACCAGAGTAGTACTTGCTGTCGCTGCGACTGCTTTTTCCGACTGAAGATTAATTGGTAAACCTGAACGTGAGTATTGTACTGCCATAAATTAGTTTTATATTTATTTTAATATGCCTATCCCTATCCCCATAAGGGACAGAGTAGAAACGTTAATTGATTACTGCGAAGTTCAACACAAGCGTTCCCGTTTCTGCTACCGAAGCGTGCAGGTTTGTAAGAACGATCGTAGCGGAACCTGCAGCGGCACTCTTAGTGAATACCTGCGTAGTCCCCCCTACACTTCCTGATGCAACGTTAATCGGAATAACCGATTTTGCCGTGATCTGGCTGCTCAAGAGATCGAATGTACTCTCTCCACCTGCTGGGGTAGCGGTCGGACCAAACATGGTGATAACACCAGTCGCAGCATTAATCCTGACCGCTGTTGCGGTCGATGTTGCCTGCGTTACTGCGGTATTAGTGCCAGAGTTTCCGATGTTGACCTTATCGAATGTCGGATTAATTCCATTTGCTACTGCCATTTATTCCATTCCCTTCAAGGTAGCTTCAAAGGATTCCTTTTTCCGCTCGTACTTGATAGGGTTACTAATTTTATAGGCTTCGACTTTAGCCATAAATGCTTTCTTTGCTTCGGAAATATCAGTTGACTCTTCAACCTTATTTTCCTCAACTTCGGCTACTACTTCACTTTCCTCATTTACTTCTACTACAGGGGCTTGTAGTGCCTCTTTTGGGACTTCTACAACCCCTTTCTTTTGTTTTACCATATGATTGAATCCCTTTTGGGCAGTACAGGAATATCCGTTAGTCCGCTAACCGGTGGAGAAAACGGAGTTAGCGAATAGTCCTGTACCACCCAAAAGGTGGTTACGTTCAGGCTAAAGTCACATCAATTGTCAGGGCAGCCTTTGATGCCCAGACCTTTGCGCCACAGAGAGCAGATACGACGAGCTCGGTACCAGTCTTTCCAGTTACCTTCTTTTCGTCATATACAATGCCACGAGGAGTTGCATAGGTTGCGGTGTTCTTTACTCCGAACAAACGATGTCCGCTGTTGGTGAAGTCGGAACGAGTACCAATGGTGTCGTCTGTGAAGGTGTCGGCTGCAACAACATAGATGTCGATACCAGCCTGTTGCGTCATGAATCCGTTCTTGAGCGCAGAGTCCGAGAAGTTGAACCCGCTCGCCATCTGTGCTGTTACAAAACCAGCAACATCAGGAGCCTCGATAACAAGATACAGTCCCTTATAGGTATCTGCATATCCTGCTACCTTTGCCCACAATCCCCCAAGAATAGCGGTGATGTTTGCTGCGGTCGTGAAACCTCCTACTGGAGTTGTGTATGCTCCGGTTCCGTCTTCACACAATACGTTAAGAACGTACTGGTCGATAGACTTCGTGAGTGCATACATCATGCTATCAGTTCGAGAACTAAAGAGATCGAACTGAGCGAAGATGTCTTCATGTGCAAAGATGTGCTCCGAAGTGATGATTTCCTCACTTACGGTCAAGGTATCATCAGTTACCTGAAAATTCTTTACCGTGTATGTTCCTGCGATTGCCTGTACGGTTGCGGTTGCGGTTGATCCGTACGGGTTCTGAAGAAGTTTCAGATCAGATCGATCTACCGAACAGATCTTCTCTGCTACTACTGCGTTGCGCAATAGATAGTCAAACTTCGACATTAAATACTTTTCTCGATTCGCTCGAGTGGCGATTGACTGTGCTGCCATTTAGGTGTTTTTTTATGGGCGTTAATTTCGTTGCCCACACCACCGATTTACTTATTTTCAAACTGCGCTTTCACAAGTGCGGCCATATCCTCATCGCTTTCTGGCATTTCGCCTTTCTTGGCTTTTTCCAGTAATTGAGTTGGACTTGGCTTTGACGAACCCTTACGAGTATTCCCCGTGGAGGTTGCCTGTGCTGTTCTGCGCTCTTCTTCTTTCTCTGCAAGGATTCCTTTGATGACCGTTGAGTTAAGAGCCTCGGAAACGGTGATACCCTTCAGTTTTGCATAATCAGTTACTACCGATATGTCGTCATCGTCTATTCCGGCCCTGATAAACGCCATCATGTCTTTCTGTGAAAGCATGTCTTCATTTGCTTCTGGATTGACCGTTGGCTTTATTACTTGCTGTGGCTTTACCCACTTTCCGTCAATGATCTCAAATCCTTCTGCCTTCTTCATGCGCACATAGAGTTGCTTGTTCGTTTCGTCTTTCTTTGCAAGTTGCTCTTTGAGCGCATCTACATCATCGGTGTCTTCGAAGATGTCTACCTCCTCTTCATCGGTTGTAGTGTCGATGTCCACAATTTCTTCTGCCATATTTTGGAGCGGATATATCCGCAAAATCATTTATTTAGAGAAATGATACTCGATTAATTTTATTATACCACCTTATTATTTTTTCTCAAATTATTTTGAGCTGTTCTTCGCGACACGCTCTCGTGCCTCCTCTACTGTTTCAACTTCTGCCGTTGCTAAAACGTTTATCACCTGCAACTGGTTTTCGATGTGCATTATAAGCGAGTTGCGTGCGAGAATGTTTATCTGCGCCGCCTCTGGGGACATTTCCTTAACAGGAAGGGAGAGCCATAGATCGATTACCTGTCCTAGTGGTGCGTTTGGGTCGTATTCTGGGAGAAATACCTTACGCATTAACTTTAATAGTTTCTCATTGTTTTTGAATGTCGCCTTGATAAGCGTCAACTCATCTTCGGTATACATCATCTGCCTACCTTGTGCTTCTGCCATGTTATTTTTTCTTTTTAGTTTTTTTAGCCACCGACATGGCTATTGCTATCGCTTGTTTTTGTGGTTTACCAGCATGCATTTCCTTGCGGGTATTTTCACTGATAACCTTTTTTGATTTTCCTTTTTTTAGGGGCATTTTAATAAGATTTCTTTGCCTTTTTTGCTTTCGATGGCTTCATGTTCTCTTTCATCTTCTTTGCCATTTCTTTATCACTCATCATTTTTTCAGAAGGCATCTTCTTGTCTTTCTTCATTGTGGTATTGGTTGATTTATTTGATTTACTTGTTGAGGCGTACCGACCTGTTGAGCCTGTGCCACCGGGGGGGCTTGTTGGGCTACGCCTTTTAATTGTACGGGGGAAACCACACCGCTTTCGGCAAGTATGGCGTTAAATAGCATCTTTCCATTTGGGTCTACGAGTATCTGCGGATTGCCAGCAACTGTCTGCAACAATGTGTTTAATGTCGTGAGTGTTGCTTGCTTATCGCTGTTTTCACCCGTTACCTCCACTTCTACGCTGTCTTCAAGATCTGCGAGGTATTGCTTCCATGTTTTCTTTACCTTGAGAAAACGCGTATTACCGAACTTCTTTTGCTGTTCTTTAATACCCGCAGTCATTTCTTCTATCGTACCGAGTTCCTGTCCACCGAGTATTCTGTTTTTCAATTCTTGTTCAAGTTTTATGGGCAGATCAAGTTCGTCAAGATTTTCCAATTCTTCTCCTTCAAGCAATACAGCCACTTCATCGCTGTTGTTCAGTTTCCTTCGCTTCCAAAATGGGATAACGAATTCGCGCATCATTTCTTCTATTGCAAGTCCCTTATTTTCTGTCATTAGCCCGAATAGGTTGTGGATTTCCTGGTTAAGGAGTGCTGTCTGACTGTACGGTGTCCCTGATGGCATTGTTTCGCCCGTAACTGCCTCTGGGGTCGATGCAATCTCTCTTGCTAACCTTTTCCACATCTCAAGATAATTCGATATTGCAGGAGTATCGTGGGATTGGTTGTTTACCTGCGTGAGCGGCTTATTTTCGGCATGGAAGAGAATGTCTCCCGTTTCAAGATTATTGAGGACATTCTTGCCGAGGAAGTTATCATCTGCCGTCTGCAATACCATTTTAGAGGCAAGATCTAGTTGGTCTTTAATCTGTTTAGCAGAATGATTGACCATCCATTGCGAATCGAATAGATGCTCTACCGCGCCAATACTAAGCGTACGGTCTTCTTCCTCGATAAGATGCGTAAGAAGATATGGGTCTTTCTCTTCCTTCCCGCTGTAAAGGGTAAGTTCGCTATCATCGCCGTTTATGAAGATAACATGCATCTGCTGGCGATATGTTTCATCGTCGCTTTCTTTTCCTGTCAAATATGACAATGGGAGTTCTCCATGCAACTCATAAACTCCGATATAATCATCTCGTAAATCCTTTTTTTCTCCTCTTATGTCTTCTCGTGATTCCGTTGCGCTTTTTATTGCCTCCTTTATCAATTCTTGATCATAGGGCATCCTGCGTAACTTGGCCGGGGTGTAATATAGTTTTTCTATCTTTATATTATCCCTGAAGTTGAGGGGGTCACAGATAAGTCTATCCCATGCAACTACCGTTGGTATTAGTTGGCCATCTTTTTCCACGAATTTGCTAACAGCCGAGCCATACTTTGCCAATACTCTACCCCAGTCATTGAGGAACTTACCGAAGTTCTCTTGCCTCATCCAGTGTCTAAGCAAAATAGACGCTATGAACGCCTTGATATAGTTCCCTGCTTTGGTTGCTTTAAATCGTATGTTCTTACGGTCAATGTCAGTAGCCTTGTACCATACATTTATTGCCGCGGTAACGATATTAAAGAAAGGCTTCTCCCTTCCGAGGGCATCGGTTGGCCCAGATGTATGCTTGGAATGTGAGTATGCGTTGATTGTCTCGATTGTTTCGAGCATATCAAAATCAACATACTTCCCCATCTTCAATGTTCCGTTTGTATAGTTTTTTTCCGCTTTGCGGATTAGATCATAGATCGTGTCTTGCATCGGTATCACCACCAGTTGTTATACCTTTGTTTTATTATAGCACAGATTATTTTTTCTCATCGTGTAGAGTTTAGATTTTGTCGCGATTGATTGCGTTGCATTTGCTCAAGGATTTTTTCCTTTTCTGTGTGAGTCGATTTAAATGATGATAACCCATAGCGGATAGCATCCATCGGATTGCTCCATTCGTGTATTGTGTCGTCTACTTCATTAATGACTTTGCCATCCTTGTTTACTCGCCATAGATAGTTATTATAGGCCTTAATAGTCTTATCAGAACGCCTCGTAATGCTTATCTTCTGGTCTTGCACCCATTGTATGCCCTGTGCAACGCTCCCCGGGCCTTTCATTGCTCCTATGATGTTTACTCCGTAGGTTTTTATTTCATCAATACTCTTAGGCTCTGCGCTGTCTGCTATTGTAAGTGCTTTATCAAGATTGTTGAGAATGTCAGCGATAGCCTTATTACTTAATTCTTTTTGATAGGCTACCTCATCTATTATAAATCCTCCATTGTAAGTGTAAATCGCTTGTATGACTGTTGGGTCTACCGAATAGCCGAAGTCTATCCCATATCGTTCAAGACGTGCCTCATGTGGTATCTTGTCTATTATTTGCCAGCCCTTATAAATTTTTCCTTCTATCTCCCCCAGTTGCCCTTCTCCATAAACTGCCCACCAACCTTTTCTATTCTTTCTGCTTTCTAATTCCTCGACTATCTTTGGACTTAAAGCCTCATTATCTTTGTATGTAAGAATTAAAAACTCATGGTCTAACTTAGGGATAATCTCATCATGCACCCAGAACTGTGATACAGGGTTGTAGTCAAGATAAATGTCTTCTGCTGTGCGGATCGCCAACTGGGTGTATGTTTCAAAAGAGATATTATTACATTCGTTTATAAAGAGTATATCTCTACGAGGGCCGCGAACCTTATCAGAACTATCTGCTGAAAAGAACTCTATCGTTGAACCTGTTTCAAATTTATATATATAGTCGGTTCTATTCCAGTTTTCATCTTTATAATAGCCATGCTCCTCCATTATCGAAAGGAAGTCTTTGATTGCTCCACGCTTTAGATGGGGGATTGTTGCAGATACTACAGAGATCGTCTTGCCCTTTTCGCTTTGCGCTCTATCTATAAGAATAAGAAGTAAAGCGATTGTCTTTCCTGCACTACTACCTCCTTGAATAATTCTAAGACGCTTTTTTAATTGTAGTATTTTGCGAAGTGCTGTTGTTTGCTGATACATCTTGTGAAATACCTCCCAATATAGGAGTAGGCATTAAGTCTTTACCGTCTTTGCCTGTGTGCTCTGTTCTATCGGAATAATTATCCTTCCCAACAGTCTTTGCAACGAACTTTGCTATATCTCCGGCTACTCGTTCATCTTTGCTACCCAACAACTTCTCAAGCCTATTTTCTGCCTTTTCAAGCATCCTTTTGCGCCTGCTTACATTTTCTGCCATCCATTCGTTTCCTTTGCCAGTTATAGAAGTTGCGTATTCTTCTGTATATCCCGCCTCTATTGCACTTCGATAAGCATTGGAGAATGTTTTGCTTTTAGGGTCATTGTATAAACGAATAAACTCCATTTGGCGTGGAGTCAATTCATCTACAATTTTTTCTCCCTTATTAGCCATAATTACCAATTAGTTGGTGTATATCCTTTCCCGTCAGGGCATACTCGATCGTGGAACTTCTCGTCATTATGTATGCCTTTGCATTTTGGGCATTTCTTAAACTTTGTCTTTTTGGTTTTCTGTTTCATATCCCTTTATAGTTTTTTAGATAATCCGGGTTCTTTCTGTAGAATCTTATTACTTGTCTTGTTTCATCTGTTGGGCTTCTTTTGTATTCTTTTTCCAAATACTCTTTATAACTGGTTGGTTTCTTTTTTTTCCTGTATGTTTCGGTGTTGATTCCCTTATCAAGGCAAAAATGTTCAGTTGAGCAATACTTGTTATATCCTCGTTTCCTTAATGATTGGGATTCCCAGTAAATTATTTGACAGTAGTTACAAACACATCTTATTACTTTTGGCTTTTTGCCATTGGTCTTAAAGATTGGTTTTGTAAGATACTTCATTATAAACTTATTTTATTTTATCGTCAATAAGCAATTCTATAAAGAAGCCCGGCTATTACTGTTCCGTAGGTTATTGCGAGAACTATCTTGAGCCATTGGATAAATATTTCGTGTCGAGTCATGCTGTAAATTTAATTATTTCTGTCTTTATCTCTCCGCCTTCATACCACCAGTGGATTCTAGGAGGTGTATTTTCTTTACCGCCATGGAAATCACAATATTCTTTAAATCGTTCATTGAATGTAAGCCCTCGCATATTATATCCATCGTATAGATTCGTATGATATATATCTGCCTCATCCATTTGCCATCCTTTAAAATTTACTGCTTTTATTCCTGCCTTAATTGCTTTCCTGAATGACGGGATGATATAGAGCACCCTTACAAGTTTATGGATTGCGTCGTATTTCTTTAATTGATGAATATTAGGATCGCGCTCTATCAATATCTTTGCAAGTTTGTCAATCTCTTTCGGAAAATCATTTAACATTTCCTCTTGTGAAGTTTCACTCATTATATCTATTAACCGATAATAATAGGCATTGTCATATTGAAATAACATACATATTATTTCTCCGAATAGATCTGATTTATTATGATCTACACCGAATGATTTAATACTTTCCCTTAAGAATGTTCTTAATTCTTTTGCTGCTGCAGAATAATAATCACTCTTTAAATAATAAGGCTTTAAGATATTTATATCCACAATATCTATGAATGTGGTTATAAATCTATCTATGACTTTAGCCTTATTTGTAAATATAAATCCTATAAGAGGGAAAATCATCTCCCTCCCTGCAATAAACTTTATCGAACTTATCAATAGTCTTTTTACCTGTCCTGTTGCATATACTGCTTCTGGTATGACATGTCCTTTTGACGGAAAGGGAACATCTTCATATTCCATAAAAATACCCTTTCCATATTTATATTCTCCTTTTTCATCATAAATCATTGCTTTCGTTATGAAACCAACATTGCCTTCCTGTTTTTTGATCTCTGAAGGATTTTGTCTATTTTGACGAAACTTGAATATGTTGTCTGGTGGGTAGGCTATGTTACTCATCAAATTCTTTGTTTTTAATTGCCATGTATAAACAGAAAATTACAAATATCTGTAATATAATTATTATTGCTATTAAATACTTCTCTGAAAGCATATTTATCAGTTCTACATGCCTCTATGATCGACTTTTATGGTTTAGGTGATATGTTTGGTTAGTTCTTTAATTTCTATCTCTATATGTGGATTTTCTTTATCGTAATGTTTTACAAGATGTAGGTCAGTTATCTGTACATCATCTATCCATAGTATACCAGTTCCAGCGTCTAACCACAACTTTGTAAAATTGTCTATATCCCTTTTCCGTTTGTCTCCAAAATAATAATGTACTTCGAGGGCAAGATCTCCTTCTATTGGTTTTCCCTTAAACTGTTGTTTGAACTCTATCTGATAAGCGAGTTTTGCGTTCTTTCCTGCTTGGCTCATGTAGCCGGATATAAACTTCCCAAACGATCTATATTTATATATATGCGATGTGCTTAGCGGAGTACCTTTTAAGATTATCATTCTGTTCCTCTTAGTTTTAAGAATATTTGCTCTGTAAGTTGTTCGTCATTCTCAATCTTCATATGGCATGGTGTGCAGGCACAAACCCATTGCTTATAATCTGCCAGTTCTTCTGCATTCCCATGATAGAACATTCTCTTTTTACGATGAGCTGGGGCTAAAGCCCAATTTATTAAACATCCATCTAACCTTAGCTCGCACCTGTTTAATCCTATCTCCTCGCACTTATCCGCGATCATCTTTCGCGCTTCTATGTTTGCCTTTCCAACTTTTCCAACTTTTTTTATCGGTGTTCTGCGTAAAGCCATTTAAAGATATTATACAACTTTATCAAAATGCTTGCAACTATTAATCCTCGTCATCAAGGGCAGAATACCCGTCTGTATCTCCTTGGAGCTTATCAGCTTGCTTATCGTATTGGTCGGCTTCTCTCCTTCTTTGGATTGCCTTTGATCTTAACTTTCTAATCGCTTCCTTTACTAATTTTTCTTGGTCTTGGTTCATAGTATTTTAGTCTTATTACATCGGGAGCATTGTTTTCTGTCGAATAGAAAGTTCTCATTTGTTCTTAATACCCATAAGTGGATTCCTAACCAGCATAGTATGTTCATAGTTTAGATTGTACGGAATAATAATAAATTATCTTCGCGCTTCAACGGATTTGCCTCGCTTGCGCTTGGTCTTACTATCCTCTGCGTATCGGCTATTCCTTAGCCCTTGTTTGAGAATCATCTTAGCCGCATTTACGTCCCGATCGTGGATTGCCTCGCATTTCGGGCAAGTCCATTCTCGGATGTTTAACGGTAATTTCTCAACAATGTGATTGCAATTAGAACAGGTCTTTGATGACGGGAAAAATCTATCTACTTTGACAAATTCCCCACCTCTCCAAATTTGCTTGTATTCTAATTGTCTTAAAAACTCTCCCCACCCTGCGTCTGAAATTGCCTTAGACAGTTTCCTGTTTTTGAGCATATTCTTTACTGCAAGATCCTCACATACGATTACTGCTTGGTTTTCGCTCGTAATGCGATGGCTCGTCTGATGAAGATGGTTTATCCTTCTGTTCTTTATCTTTTCGTGGATTGTTGCCACGACGACCTTTTGTTTATTCCTTCGGCTGCTTCCTTTTGTTTTTCTTGATAGCACTCTCTGTGCTTCTGCCAATTTCTTTTCGCTCTTTCTGAAACTTCTAATATTGACATATTTATCTCCCTCACTTGTTATCGCTAAATGCGTAAGCCCCATATCTATACCGATCGGATTTCCAGCTTTCTTTTTTACTGTGACATCTTCTGTATATTTTATAGATGCGTACCATTTTCCATTTTGGCTAACCACAGTAATTGCTCCTAATTTGCATTCACTACTTGGTAGTGTACCTCTAAATCTAATAGCAACCCATTTCTCTATTTGAATTTTATTTCCGATAATCTTCCAATCACGAGGCTTCTGGAATGATTTTATAGGATCATTTTTGCTCTTAAATATTGGATATTTTGATTTCTTCTTAAAGAATCGAGTGTATGCAATATCAAGATTTCTTAATGACTGCTGTAATGGGTGTATTTGAGAATTACTAATCCACTTAAAATCATCTGACTTCTTTAGAATCGTTAGATCTTTTGCACACTTATAATAGTTAAAAGACTTATTCCCATTAAGATATTCTTCCTTTCTCTTTGCAAGATAATAATTCCATACAAATCTACAAGCATTTATCGTTTCAATCAAATGCTTTTCCTGTTCTTTATTTGGGTATAGTTTTAATTTTATAGCCTTATGTATCCGCATACTTAATCTTACAAAATTATCTTATTTTTGTAAAGAGTAGTTATCGTGGATCTTATCTTGTATTAGGGTTTAATCCTTCCTACTTCGTCTAACTTTAATCGACCGTATCTTTCTAATAGTTCACTTGCACCTTCTCCTGCAGTCATAAACTGGTGTCCGTCCTGGCAATACTGCTGATACATGCTCTCAAGCGAGTCTAGTATCTCCTCCAGCACATTCTTATGTTCGAGGTCTTTGGCATTTAATTCGTCGAGGATGTCCTGTGCAATTACTTCTCTATCACTATCTCCACCTACATTATTTGATATTCTTGATGCTATCTCTATATTATTATTCATTTTTTTGGTACATATCTACCGATATGTGTAAATTGTTTCATGACTGGCGTAGTAAATGCTTTTTCCAAACTCCATCCTAATTTTATTCTTTGGTTTACAATGCTTTCATTACTCCCTAACCTGATACTTGCCTCTCTTGCAGACTCTCCCTTATAAAGTATCGTGTTTCTTTGATTCATTGCTTGTAATTTTCTTGTTGCCCATCTGCAATTCTCTTTATAGTACCCAAGATTATTATTTATACGGTCTATTGTGGTATTTTTTTCTCCATGGACCTCTGAATGTTCCAAGTATTCTTGATACATATCTTCTTTAAACCGCAGGAAGTCTAACCATCTTTCTGAAACGCTTATACCTCTGCCACCATACACTCTGTATCTATCGTTGTTCTTATTACTACACCTTTGTTTCATATTATCCCATATCTGATGAAACCGTGCCCCATTCATATCATGCCTGCTATACTTTCTCTTATCCATTTTTTAATTCACAAACCCCAGAAAAGTAGCCTAACCTTACGAGTAAATGCTACCTATCTGGGGTCTATGCGTAAGGTTAATATGCTTTAATTATATAGTATTTTTAACTATCAATCAATGTTTCTTCATTCATAGTTGTTTTATTCCATTATCTGATTCTGATATTACTCTGTAACGGTATTGATTTGCAGCAATAATAGCCTCAACACCACTTCTCCCTTGCTGTTTAAGCCTATCAATCTCATCGGGAAGATGTTCAAAGCAATACCTTGGATAATCAAGCAAGAAATCTGGGTTGTAGAAAAATAAATTTTGCATATCTTTTATTACATTATCGGCTTAGAGGAGGGGAGCAAGGATTTGACTTGCATTACGTCCCAGCCCACATTTCTATGGTCTGCCAGTACGTGTATCTGGCTTAACACTGGAGTGGCTCACTGTCCACCACATCCCCTCCTTTAAACCGACAATGGAGTGTTTGTTAGGTTATTCTGTTTGCGTCTCTTCTATCTTCCTTGTCGTATATGTTACATCGACAATTCTTTCATAAGAAAACTTCTTATCACACTCTCCACATTCCATTTCACCATTATCGTCATTTACTTCCCAACTATCTTCTTCTTTCCGTCCGCAGTGGGGGCATGTTATTAGTGGTTCGTATTCGTGGTATATTTCTTTCATATTTTCTTTAAGTCTTTAACTGCCTGTTCAAACTGATTTATAGTAAATATCACAAACACTTTCTTTTATTTCCGCAATTACATTTTCACTTTTTATAACAGCGAACCATGTTATGCTCGCCATCTCTCCGCTCTTAAAGACTTCTTCTATTCTATCGCAATTAGAACCTACTGTAAAAAATGACTGTTCGTTAGATGCAATTGTATTAGGGTATGCTATTTGTTTTATTTCTTTCATAGTATTGGTTTTAAATCTTTAGTTACTCGTTCAAACCCTGCTTTGTTCCTGCGATTAATTCCCCTATAGTCTCTCCCCATATTTTGCTTCATCTTCTAATCTCTCTCCTTCTTCTCCGCAATTTTTACAAATAGTTACATTCCCGACTCTTTTCCCGCCGTAGTAACAGGCACAATATGGTGGTATGTTTCCTCCACATCGAGCACATTGAGTTGTATCTTTTGTTGTGCCTCGTTGAAATCCATCAGACATTTTTACTTCATTCATATCAGTATCTTACCGTCCTTAATTTTCCCCCTCTCGACCAACAGTTTAATTGCCTTCTCTACTTCGTCTTCTTCTTCCATAGGATAGGAGAGGGCTTGGGGAGGGAAGTTCCAACCTCCAATAAAGTAAGTTCCATTGTCGGGAACTGATTTTATTTCCACAATCTCACCAACCATGCCTTCTTTTTCTTTAGTCCATAGCATACCCATCTTCTCACACCACTTCTCTGCGTCTTTAGAGATGAGGACTTTATCGCCTACCTTGAAGGTTTCAAACTCTGATTCGTAGATGCCGATGAAGGTGTGTTCTTTGAAATTTTCTTTCCAATCCCCACTGTAAGAGCCAATCTTTTCTATTGCACCTTGTATCGAGGGTCTATGACCACTATTTCTATACCCACCATTTTCATCCGTGAAGGGGGAAATGATTACATGCTGGCTAGTAAGCGGGCATTTCACAATAACGTGCTTTCCTGCTTGTAGGTTTTTTTGTAGTTGTTGAATGTTTAGCATAGGTGTTTTTATATTTATATTATATTTAAATTCGTCAAAATAACCTTTCGGGATTATCACATACCCATTTTCGTCAACATTACATCTCATATCTTTTTTGTTAGTTGATTTAATAAGTCTTGTAGGGCTTCTTCGGGGGTATTCCCCATTCCCTCGTATCTAGGTGCTACTGCGTGCCATTTAAACATATAATCTTCAGGATTTCGATGTTGAATATCTAGATACTGGCTGGGGATTATTTCTAAGAGTTTGTTTATTAGGTCTTGCATGTTAGTTTTCTAAAAATTTTATAATAATTACAGCGAAGACTATGATTACTTGTGCTGTTCCTATCACAATCATAGTCCCATCTTTGATATAGAATCCTATTATAGGAATAGATATAATCAAGATGATAAATAGTAATTTAAGGAGTATTTTTATTATTGGTTGCATGTTATTCAGAATTTGAGAAACAATAGAAATAATCCATTAAAACTATTGCTTCCCAAGTTCTGGGATTATTTTTTAGTAGTTCACTTCGTTCGGGCCGGGGATATTCATATGTAATTCTTCGGCTGCCCATTGTTGGATATGGAAAATATAATCATCCATGAATTCGACCGTGTTCAACTCTGATGATCCTTTTCTGATACGATGTGCCTTGCCTGCCATTACTACTATCTCCGAGTTAAATTCGTGCAGTAGCCATTCATGGGTTTGCATTGACGTTTTTCCTTCATGCTCTGCAATCATTCTAACTGGAACGGCCCAATAATACTTGTTTTGGCTTTCAGACCGCCGTTTTTTTTCCTCTTTGAGGATAACGGCGATCCGTTTGTTTCTTAGCGGGATAAACGCATCTTTGAACATCGCTGGAATATCGGGTATAAACTTTCCGTCATCCGTTACCAGTCCGTAAATTGTTGGGATGAGTTCTTTCATAATTATTCGGGGAATACTTCCTCTCCCGGTTCTTCGGGTATCGGTGCGTCCAGTTCTACCGACGGCAATTCTGCTTCACGTTCGAGGTCACTTGCTTCATTATGGGCCGATACGTTTTCTTGTCCTTTCGGCTTTTGTCCAAATTGGAAGTCCTGCCCGATGATCTCGGTTGCGTAGTGGGTACGCTTGTCCTGGTCTTCCCACTTGCGGGTTTCAATACGTCCTTCGACGAGTAGCTCCTGTCCTTTCACGACATACTTTGCTATCGCTTCCGCACGGCTTCCCCAGAATACGATGTTATGAAAGTCCGTCTTTTCTTTTTTCTCTCCATTAGCACCTTTCCATACCTGATTAGTGGCAAGGGAAAATGAACAGACTGATTGTCCTGATTGAGTTGATTTGAGTTGCGGGTCTTTGGTTACTCGTCCTATGAGTTGCACAAAATTTTTATTCATAGATTTTCTGCTTCGTTTTTAATGAGTTCGATGGTGTGCTTTAGGTTTGCGACGACCTTTCCCATGATTTGAGTTGCTTCTTCGCTTACAAATTGAGGGATTGCGATATTTGAAAGCGTTTCAGCATAGGCAAGCAGTTTAACTTTATCGGGGGCGTTCTTTGCTTTCCGATCCGCTGATGCCTTTGCTTTTCTGTCGGCTTCTTCGGATACCTGCTTTGCTTTAAGGTCTGCTTCTGCTTTTTTCTGGGCAGCCACTGCCTCGGCTACTTTTGCATCTCGCTCGGCCGCTTCTTCTTGGAGTTTTTTATTCTCTTCCCTTATTCGTGCCTGTTCTGCTAGTGCTTCTGCTTCTCGTTCAACTCGTTCCTTTTCAGCTGTTACTTCTGCATCCTTAATGGCTTGAAAGGCAATCTTTGAATCGGCTAGAAGTTTCGTAAATACTTCGTCTGTCATTTCTCGGAGGTTGTACAGGCTCGTATCGGAAACATAATCTCGGAGTAGTTCGCATCGTTCGGTGTGGAGTTTTTCCTTGCGTTCTTTTTCGATGTTCTCAAAATGCTTTTCAATTGCTTCGAGTTTTTCCTCTTTCCCAATTGCTGCGAATTTTTGAGCATTGCCCCACGCGTCAACGAATCTTCCTCCAGCAAGGTAATAGGCTTTTGCCTTTACTCGTATCTCATCTGTAGCTGTACGGGTCTTTACGAAGCGTAGGCGTAAATCGCGGGCCTTCTTGCTAGTTTCATCTCCCATGGGCAATATAACAATCTCGTTATATTCCTGCTCAAGTTCGGACATCTTGGCGAGCATTGGAGTAAAGACTTTCTCAATATTCTGGGCCTCGGTTTTTTCGAGGCCAAATTCCTGCGGGTCAATTACTATTAGTTGTGTGTCCATTAGAGTGTTGGCATTGTTAATTGATTTACCATGCTATTTATTTCCTTGAGTGCGTTTCTTTGATAGTCAAGTGATTTTTCTATTTCATCGAGAATATCTGCACGATGTATTTCGATTATAAAGAATTCTTTTGCAAGTACTCGTGGATCATAGAAAGCAAACTTTAATGTTTGAAGTTCATCACATACCACGAAATACTGGATTGCTTGGTAATGATATTCATCGGGGATCTGTTGCGTAAAGTATGCTTCGAGATGTTTTGCTGATTTAAGGCATTTCACTTCAAGTTCTGGTATCTTATCAATCAATCCGTCTGGAGATACTGCAATACTTTCATCATCATCGCGGGTAAGGATCACGAGGCTCTTATCAACTTCTATTCCCGTTTCTTTTGTAAAGCGATCAATTGCCTCTACCTCTAGCCGCTTACCGCGATCCATTGGATATTCTTCATCAGGAGCGGTTGAAAGTCTATCAGCTAGGAGTTGCCAGAACTCTGCTTTTTTATCGAGTAGCATCATGAGCTTTGCCATTGATTCCCTCGAAAGTAGTTTTTCAAGTTCCTCTTTTTTTGCTCCTTTTTCGATAACTACTCCACATTCTCCGAGTTCTTTTTTTATCATTTCAACTGTTGGGCCACCCGTTGGGATAAGTGCCTTTGCCTTAGATCCCGTTGCTTTTCCGATTCGAGCTTCTTTCCATTCTTCTTCCGACTCAAAAGTAAATTGCTTCATACTGATAATTCTTTGTTAAGTTTAGCGCAGAGGCTTACAAGCGATGTTTCTTTTTTATACTGGATAGGCATTTCGGCCCATACCTTTTTCAGTTCCTCGATATGTCGGCAACCTTCGAGCTTTGAGCGGTACTGCTCAACCTTATCTACTGTTGTCGGTTCTTTTGCTTCTTTTTTTGCATCATTGTCCTCATCGCCGGTCATGATTCCGAATGCGTTGCAGAACGCGTATCGCTTGGCGAAGGTAAGGGCCGCGGCTTCTTTCTGTGGGCCTGACATGATACTTGTACCTCCTGTAGAGGGAACGGTAAAATCGCTTTCCTCCGAATGACCTTCGGTATGCTTTACGATGCAGATCGCGGTTATCTTTCCTTCGGTCGTTAGTGTTTTAAACGAGTGGCTGAACCCGTGCTTCATGCGTAATTCCTTCGTCTGCGCGTCTATCTCCTCGATAGGGGCAAACTTATACAGGACTTTCCCTGCGTTGTCTTTTGCTGGCTTTGTCTTTTTAATAACGGGACATTCAGACTGGAATGCAGCCATTGCCGCGTCATACGCGTGCTTTGCCTTCTTTGCTTCCCAGCGATCCTGCAAGTCCATGAGTTTCTCCATAGTTTCGACTGGGATGTTGTTTTGAATCGCTTGAGCGATAAGAGCCATTGGTGTCTGTGCTTCCGACTCTCTTTCTACTTTTATTATTTCTGCTTTTGCTTTTTGTGTCATATTTTAGTTTTTATTAATCTATGCCTAAAAACTTGATCGT
>Ga0209318_1000551_pt1 | contig 36086 bp, 50 predicted proteins | sample RifGroE1_FD_183999 | JGI IMG/M metagenome (GOLD analysis project Ga0209318, IMG submission 183999) | Groundwater microbial communities from Rifle, Colorado, USA - Groundwater E1 (SPAdes) (version 2) | ecosystem: Environmental > Aquatic > Deep subsurface > Groundwater | place: Rifle, Colorado... | reverse complement strand
GGTTTGCGACCATTTGTCGCAAGGTTTGAAACCACTTTTGCAAAGCTTTTTCCCTTCCCCTGAGCCCCCTTTTCAGCGCCCTCCAAAACCCACTTTAAGCGTAGTTTGAAACCAGCAGTTCATTTCGCTGTTTTGACCTTGAATGTGCTGTTGTACCCATTGAGTATTTGAGGGTGGTCTCCTGAATGGAAAAGTCCTTGAAGATGGTCCTCACTTCCTCGGTATCGTTAATGGTCATCAGAAACTTGCCATTGATGCCATTGAGAATCGACGCCAGCTCGATGAAGTCCGGTTCCTGGAAATCATGCTTGTAGCCTGGAATTTTCCAATATGGCGGGTCTAGAAAGAAAAAAGAATGCGGCCGGTCATATCTGGGTATGAGATCACGAAAGTCTTTGCACTCGATCTGAACGTTGATTAGGCGTTGCCATGCCTTTTCGATGGTCGACTCCAGGGTGAGCAGGTTGAAGCGGGGCTTACCTGTGGTCGACACGCCGAATGTCTGGCCGGTGATATGGCCACCGAAAGCGCACTTTTGCAGGAAGAGATATCTGGCCGCTCTTTGCACGTCTGTGAGAGTATCAGGGTTGACCTGTTGCTCTCGATCGAATTCCGAGCGGGCGACCAGGCTATATTTATACTGTCTGTAAAGTTCTTCCGGATGATGTTTTATCACCCGGTAAAGGGTGACCAGGTCTTTGTCGAGATCATTTATGACCTCTGCGGAGGATGGATCTTTAGCGAAGAAAATGCTCGCTCCCCCGGCGAATACTTCTACATAGCAAGTATGCTCGGGGATCTTGTTGATGATGGTTTTTGCCAGTCGTGATTTACCGCCGAAATAAGGTATAACTCCTTTCATTTTTTGCCTTTAAATTTACGGGCTCATCTGCTACAAATGGCCCCGTGCTTACCCAGCATCGGGACTTACGCAGGTGAACCTTGTCGGCCCCTTCCGTGTTTGCGCACGGTTGAGTGGTTGGGGGATGTTTCCGCATCCCCGTCCCGTCCTGTCTATGCTTCGAGAACCTTCCTCGTATATCGTTTTGCGCCTTTGCCGGTCATATACCACCTGATCGCCAGCAACCTGGCCCGCGCTCTCCGCCACCACATGCCCTTGGTAACTGCGATCTTGTAATATTCCTGGTCAACGATCGGCTGCAGATAGTCTGGAAGCCATCCCATATTTATATAGTCGCAGAGAACGTCATGAGCACAGCTCGCCTTGATTGACGACTTGCAGTCGATACAAGGGCCGCTGTTACCGTCCCAGGGATACCATTGCTGGATTGTAAGCTTGCCGTCAGGTTGCAGATTAGTGAGCTTATCCTGAACGGTAAAACCAAGGATATCCGTCTGAACCGAAAACGTTTCTGCGATAACGTATTTATAGCCTCGGAAGTACTTCATTGCCCTTCCGCAGGAACCTTCATAGAGGACATCGACTCTGGATTGAGTGTTCCTTCCGTCGAGCTTGTGCCGTTGCTCTGGCTCTGACCATCCTGAGTCCATGTGCGATGCTCTTTGTAAGGTTGAGCGCTGGTGCTCAGATCCTGTACAAGTGAGCCACTGCCGCGATGCTCTGCGGTATTGCCGACATTTACGATATTTTGGTCACCCTTGAGTACAAGGCTTCCCGCAGCGCCACCCGAGCCGTCACCCTGTTTTGCGGTATAGCGTAAGACTGTGTCGAGTGGCTGATTAAGGGCGCGTATCCAGTCTAGAACGGTGTCGGGCCGATAAAACGATTGCCTACCAAGTCCGCCGGCAAACGCCATGGCTACGCCCACCAGGCAGCCCTGCTCTCCATCACATGCTGCCATGGCAGCGCTGAAAGCTTTTAAATTATTCTCGTTCGACGTTGCGATTTGCTTATTGGTCTTAGAGATATTACCGGTCAGTTCGACACAGCCGGACAGGCCGAACAGCAAGAAAAAAGCCGCGATCAAGGATAGGATTGTCGAAAACAGTTTTGTCATTTTAAACCTCATATTTTTTTTTGTTTGCCGGCCAGGCATCTTTTGGGCAATGATTACACCGTCGCGGCCGAAAAATGCATTTTTCCCATTTTGGTTATCTTCTTAATTCTGCTGATATGATATGGACAGCAACAGAGCCTGAAGATGTTTTCATATAAATCTGAGACACAGCAGCAACTATGCACTGTGGTCCAGAGGGGTCTGAATTATATGAATTATAGATAGGTGTTACCCCATCATATGATACGTTTAAATAACAGCCAGTTGCCCCGAATGAGATGATTGATAGCTCGAACAAACTAGCTATTGGGAGCAAGGAAGAGATAGAATACACTACGTAGGAAGTAGTTAAGGACGGCGTTAGTATTGGTCTGTTTGAAGTGATCCAAGCGATCCTATTACCAACCTGGATGTAAGGCATCGTCACGCCACTGCCGTTGTTCTTGGCATAGGTGATCTGCCGCCAAGCATTGATCTGGTTGTCACTCAATGGTTCCACCAGAGTCGTATATGCCCTCAGACCGAAGGTACCATCCAGTAACCTCACGATGAACCCAAAGAAGTCCTGATTGATCGTCCCAGACAAAACGATCGTTTTATTTTCGGTCGTTTCAAGCCAAACAGTCCGCGTCGAGTCCCAGCAGCCGCACGGTTTAATCGTCAAGGTGTTTCCGGCGACCGTGATATCCCCGCCGATAATGTCGTTATGGGCTGGTGCAATAGGTGGTTCGTAAGCCGCAGCAGGGCCTGCCACAATAGTGAGCACCTTCCCCACATCATCGCCAGTAAACGCTGGCATAAGAGCCGCGCTCGCTGCGGCCTCACCCGCTTTAGTGGTAGCTATACCCGCCTGAGCGGTTGCTTCTGCACGATCAAGACCTGTCTGTACGCGATCGGCGGCGGTGGCGACTGCATCCAGACTCGTCTGCGTCCGATCGGCGGCCGTGGCCAATACATCGCTGCCGGTCTGGACACGATCGGCGGCGGTGGCGACTGCATCGGCGGCGGTGGCGACTGCGTCGGCGGCAGTGGCCAACGCATCGTTGCCGGTTTGGACGCGATCCGCAGCGGTGGAGACTGCATCGGCGGCCGTGGCCAACGCATCCGCAGCCGTAGCGGTTTTGTCTTCTTCTGTCGCCAGCGCATTGGCGGCAGACGAGGCCGCCGCAGCTTGCACTTCCTGGATGTCTCCATAGATTGCCGTGATGGCAGCTACATCGGCGGCGGTGGCCGTCTTGTCCTCTTCTGTCGCCAGCGCATTGGCGGCAGACTCGGCTACAGCAGACTGCACCGCCTGAATGTCTCCATAAATTGCCGCCGTGGCGGCATATGCTTGGTCTGCCTCGCCCGCTTTCGTGGTGGCTACACCCGCCTGAGCGGTTGCTTCTGCACGATCAAGACCTGTCTGTACGCGATCGGCGGCGGTGGCCAATACATCGTTGCCGGTCTGGACGCGATCCGCAGCAGTGGCGACTGCATCGCCGGCGGTCTCTGCCTCGATCAGGGCAATCCACGCCTCGGCATCATCAACCAATTTCGCCAGCGTTGGGTAGGTCTCGCCGAGGCGGCTGGTGACAATACCAGTGCCACCCAGATCAGCCGCGCCGTTGACAAATTGCTCGATGGAGACAACATCCAAAGCGGCGTTTTCAAGCTGTGTTTTTGTGACAATTGCCATTATTGCATCCTCATAAAATTGCGAGATCGATATTGGCCAGATGATCCAAGCCGACTACGGCGCTGCCCAACTCGCCTGGCAATACTTCCGGGGCGAGATCGGTATAGATCCCGAAGATCTCAGCCTCTCCGTAATTATGCTGCTCGGCGGTGAAGGTAAGCAGATTGATCTGACCGTTTTTACCGCTGCCGAAGCGGCGTTGAATGCCACGCACAACCAATGATGCGGCAGTCAATCCGTGGAAGCTCGCGGTGAGCTGGATACCGTCTTCAGGTTCCAGGGCCAGCTGGGGCAGATATCCCGAGAACGTGTACCAGGTTGCCGGCTGGCCATCGACAGCCAGGTAGTAGCCGGCGACGCCGGCCGCCATCTCGGCGCTGCGGATCAGATCGAACCGATAGTTATCCGGAAGGTAGTGCAGCCCGTAATTGGCGATCGAGTCCGCGTTTTCCGCCCGGACCATGGACTTGTAGCCGCCACCGATCTGATCGAAGTTGTACGCCAGGTCGATTCTGTTCGAGATATCGGCCAGCGGCTGCTTGCTGACCGCGATTGACCGCAGTTGCAGATCGCCGGCAGCTCCGGACAGAGCTTTAGCAATCGGCGGGGTCGCAGTTTTCGCCACCAGCCGGATCAGCCCGGCGTTGGTAAAGAGCCGGCTGTGGGTCTGCCGGCAGATCGCCTTTATCGCATCGCGCACCGACATATCGCCGGGCAAAAGGCCATCCAGGACGTAGCTCGCCGCCAAATGACTGGCAGCGGCAGCGGTAAAACTGTCGCCGTCGATGAGGCCCGCCGTCACCCCGGCTTTATCCGTCAGCAGATACTCGATGCATTCGGCCGGGGTTGTCAGTTGCCCGACCACCTCGGCGCTGATCTCGTCGGAGAAGACGATTTCTTTCGGAGCGAATTCGATTTGAAAATGGGTATGCAGCACATACACATCCTTATTCTCGCCGGTGCTGACATAGCGGAGAGTCACTGTGCGGCCGGTGAACCACGACCAATCGAAGTTCACCGCAGGCGTGAGGTCGAACAGGTCGACGACGGTCCTGCCCGGGTTGTCCTGGGCGTTGATATTCAGCGGGCTGTTGCCGGTCGCCAGATCATGCACGTCGTCATAGGCTTTGATCGGATCGTCGTTGTTATCAGCGCCCTGGCCGAGGACGCTGCCGGCGAGCGATTTCGATGTCGTCACCGTTGCCGCCCGATTCTGTACGCTGTTGACGGCATGCCAGATTATGGCGCACATACTCAACTTGAATTTGCAAGTGTCTCCATACGTCGTCTTGTATTTTATAAACGGGTTGATGCCATGATCGCCTGAGCCGATATACACGGTGGTGGTGCCTGCGGAGTTCAGCGGAATGCCGTAAACCGTGCCGCCGATAGCGATGACCAGTTCGATGATCGGCGGCGCGTAGCCAGCCACATACCAGTCCAGGGTGTATTCCACCCAAACGCCGTTGTTCGAGTATTCCGGAAAGGTTATGTAATCGATCGTCCAGTCTGACCCGCTCTTCTCAATCCATGTGCCGATCGGGAATCCTCCGATATCGGTCCGAATTTCCGAGAAGGCGATCGACAGATCATGGTTGTGATTCGGCGAAACGCTGGAAAAATTCGGATCGGTATAGGTATGGAAGTGGGCGGCGCCGGTACTGTGCAGATGGCCGTGGTCGATATCGACATCGCCGTCGATCGACATCTGATCGGCGCTATCCGGCCGCGACAGCTGGCCTATCACGCCAAGGCCCGACACCGACACCTCAACATAGTCGACGGCATACCAGCCGACCGTGAAAGCCGCGACGCTTAAATACGCTTTAAGGATCTGGCCCCTGTCCTCATTGGCGTCGGTCTGGGTAACGACCAGCTGAGGGTTGGCCGCACAGACCAGCGCCCCGGACGCCGTCTCATCCGTATCGTAGGCATACGCGGGCCAGAGGGCGGTGTTGCCTGCGCCGGTCGCATCGAACTGCATCTCCAAAAACTTGCTGCCACTGCTATATTTCTCATAATACGGCTGGGTGTTGAAGACCACCCGGGCGGGATCGGCGGCGGCATCGACCGTGTAACTGCCGGCCGGCGCCGGATAACCTTCGACCAGAACATTGCCGATGGACACGACCGGGCCTTCGCAGAGAACGAAGGTGTGATCGGTGAGGTGCTCGACGATCTCGGCGTTGCGCAGATGCTGATCGGCCACCGTGCCGCCGGTACCGCGACCACAGCCGGTGAAGGAACCGGCGGTGCGGCCGCTGAAGGTTATGCGCTCTTCATCGAGTTGCAGGGCTCCGGATGCCGGGAAGCCGATCGTATCGAGATCCTCATTTACCGGAATTGTTGCGTCGCCGGCCAGGATCGAATTTGCCAGAGTGCAGGCCATCGCCACCTTGGCCTTTATGGCCGGGATCTGACCGGGTGAGCCGAGCGCCAGCGGGATCGCATTGCCGATCTCGCCCGCATCGGCATACGGCCAATCGGCCCGGGTGACAACGCTGCCGATCGGCATCTCCCACCGCCAGGGCAGGCTGACGAGATCGAGGGTCAAGAGGCGGCTCGCCTCGTTAAACTCAATGGGATCGGCAATAAAAAAACGATCGATGAGGAATTTATCGGCATCGGTCAAGCCAACCGCCCATTGATACAGCAGCACCTCCGTAGTCTCCGCCGGATTGCTGATAAAATAGTCGGAGAACGGAGTATCGCCGCCGTTCCAGAGGGTGATCGAGCATTGCCTGATCAGTCCATGATCGCGCGCCCTGGCGTCGCCGGTGGAAGCCGCCAGCGCGCCCCAATCCTCCACCAACGGCAGGTATTCGTGATCCAGGCCGTCAGCCACTCCGAGCGGCTGATCGCTCAGATAGAGCGTGCCCGAGGTCGGGAAATTGATCTCAAGCAACTGCCGGGGACGGCGGGATCTCCCGGCAAGTGCGGCCTGCAGTGCTGCGGTCATGGTGGTGATCATCCGACCACCTCAAGTTCGATGACGCCGGTGAATCTCTGGTAGCTGGTCTCCTGGAAGTCGTGAATGGAATTTGCCCAGACTACCGTCATGGTGGCCCCGGTTTCGTCGTGATAGGTGAAACTGTTGAGCGCGCCCCGTGCCTTATTGACGAACCAATCGATCGCGGCGTTATAGTCGGCAAGGGGCAGACTCTTAAAAGGGAGGGTCCGTCGCCTGACCGTCAGCCCGAGATCCTCCACCTGCAGCCCCCCGCCCGCGTCACGATCCAGTGCCTGGATCACCTCGATCGGTTTGGGCAGCGGAAATTGGAGACCTCGGGAGAATTGCAGGGTGGATGCGCCGAGGACGAATTTTGGATATGGCATGGCCTCAGCCTCTCTTGGTTAATCGCTTTTGCTCGCTTGCAATCGCAATGATGTCGGAGCGGGAAAGCTGCTGGTTGATATTAAAGGTGACGTTGCCGCCAGCGTGTAAGCTGTTGTTATAGGCAGCTCCGGACTCCGCGACCTGGGACGCGGACATCGAGGCGTCTTGATTCTCATAGCCTCCTGAGCCTGATGAAGCGGCAGCGGTGGCGGCACCGACAGCGGCGTGTGCGGCGGAAGCGGTTCTCTTCAACTCCTCCATCTTGCCGATCAAGGCGTCTACCCCGGTCACTACCGCGCTGCCGTCGAGTTTGGCGGTGATGCCGATCTCCTTGCCGTTCAGATCATCGACCTTTATTCCCATATTCGTCAGGACTTCGGTCATGTAGTTATTGGCGTTGCTGAACTGCTCCGTGATGGTACCGGTCATATTCTGGACTGTCTGTACCGACTGGCCAGCGGCGATCTCACCTTTTTCGTACGCCTCATCGGCCAGTTTCCCCAGCTGGTTATAGAGCCACTGCTCGACGGCGTACACATCGGCACCGGCCTTCTTCCACCTGGCCGCTTTTTTGACCAATTCGGTTGCTTCCGCCGAAAAATATTTATCGGCGCCGAGGCCGGCCTCTTCGTACATTTCCTTTTCGGCGTCGGCTTGTTCTTCGGCTTCGTTCTTGTGCTTGTCGAGGATTTTCTGCCGGGCTGCCTCCTGATACTTCAAGGCGTTGGTCGTGGACTGGACACCTTTTTGATAGGTGTTCTGCGACTTGACGCCTGCTGTTCCCAGCTCCACCGTGCTTTTCCGATTTTTTTCCAGCCATCCGTCGAACTCTTTGGCGTCCATGGTGGCGAATTCGAAAAAGGATAAGCGGCCTTGAAAAACAGCCTTCATACCCTGGAAGCTTTGAGCGATATTGGTAAAGATACCGGCGACAGCTCGCGCCTCGTTTTTCCAACCGACGATCGACTCGGTAACCCAGCGCATCACATCCGTCACAACCGGAGCGAATTCGGCGGCGATGGCGTTCTTCAGCCCGCCGAAGGCGCTGCCTGCTTCGGTGCTCGCTGCGCCTGCCTCCCGCAGGCTCTTGCTGTCGACTTCGCTGAGGGCAATGCCCAGCTCCTTGGCTCTCGCTGCCTTCTCTTTCAATGCCCGGCCGCTGTTTTCGAGGATTGGGATCAGCAGGGAAGCGTCATCGGCGATGGATTCCATGTAGAAGATCTGCTCGGCGCTACTGACATTGGCATCGTCCATCGCCTTTTTCACGGCCACCAGTACATCCGGCCCCGACAATTTCTGCAGCGCCTCGGCGGTCAAGCCGACCTTGGGCGCAACGTTTTCCATGAAGTCTTTGAACTCGCCGCCGCCGGTGGCGATAAAATCGCCCAGTTTGTCCTGCACGTCCTTGCTGATGTCGGCGAATTTCTCGGTGGATATCCCTACGGACTCCACGGCAAAGGCGTACTCCTTGAATTCGCCGCTGCCCATTTTTGCCAACCTGGCCATATTCTCAAGTTCTTTGGCCTCTCTGGATGAGGTGATCACCAGGGCGGAGACGGCGGCAAAAACAGCTGTAGCTGCAGCGGCGACCATTCCCCATACACCGACAACCTTGCCCCAGGAGCCGCCGATCTTCTCCGCCGCACCGGAGCCGGAGGTTTCGATTTTGCGGAACTCTTCCTGCGACTTGCCGGAGAATTCCTTGACCCGCACCGTCCCCTTGTCGTCGACATACAGCTCTATGGCTACTTTGGCGTTCTGTTGCTGAGGCATGGTCTTTAGTTGGTCGCGGGTCGCTGTTGATGATAAAGTTTTTTTGTCCGGTGGATCTCGACCAGACAGCGCCTGGCCAGACGACGATCCGCCAGGCCAATTTCCAGATCGTTCATAGCCTGCGGTACGGCGGTCATGATCAGATCGCCCCAGGGGCAGCACCGGTCATGAAGGGCCAGCAATTGCCTGGTCAGCATGTCCCAGGTGTCAACCGGGCAATCAGCGCAGTCAGGTTCCGCATCGTCGTTTTCCAGGTTTTGGCGGCATTGCCTGCAGTTGACGCTCGGGTAATCGAGAGTGAACTGCACCGCCGCCATTACTTTTTTTCGGCCTCGGCCTCCCGCTCCAAGTTGAAGCGCTCGATGTCGAAGGTGACCCGGTTCAGCCAGGCGGTAAAGCCGGGCGACCAGGTCATGAGGAGTTGCCGCGCGGCGCGGTCAAAGGCGATCTCCCCCTTGAAGCCTTTTATCTTCTGCCAGTTGTCGACCAGGACCAACCGCCGCACGTCCTCGACCGTCAGTCCGCGCCAGTCGACCACCACATAGTCGCCGAACAGTTCCTGGTACTTTTCGCCATTGAGCACCTGGCGCTTTTCCATCAGCGCCAGGTCCCATTTCAGCTCCGTTGCTGCCTGGACCAATTCCCGATGCTTGCCGCCGATGGGCCGCGCCAGGACCTCGAATGTTTTCGAGCCGGGGTAGGCAACCCAGATCGGCGGCTGTTCGTCCCGGGTGTCGATGATGTCGGCGAGTTTTAATTCATCCATGGTCTGTCCTCAGGCTACGCCAGCGGGTCGGTGGTACGTGTATTGACGACCTCGATCCGCATCGGTGTGGTAAGCGAGGTCATGCCCGTAGGCGCGGCACTTGCCCCGATTCCTTTCAAGTTCATGGAAAAGGGGATCTTGCCCGGGCCGGAGACCGGCGCTTCCGGGCCATCGATCTTGAGGTTGGAAAGCAGGATCCGCAACTTATAGTTATAACTGCCGACGATGACCTTGCCGGTGAAGGTGATATCCATTTTCTTGCTGACCGTGTCCTGCCAGTCGTCGAAGTAGGCGTCGTTGGCGGTGTTGTATCGCGGGAATTTGAGCACCAGAGAACAGGTTGGGAAGCCGTTGTCGGCCGGTTCGTCCAGGCCGTCCTGCCCAGCCACGTAATCGGAATCCATCGGCCGGGTAAACGTCAGCTCAAAACTTGACGGATAGAGCTTGTGCGCATCGCTCAGCGCGATACCCGACTGATCGTTCATCCGGAAAACGGTGTTCTTGTTCATGATGACCCGGTTCTCTTTCAGGGCGGTCACATCGGCCATGGTAGTGGCAGTATTGGTTTCCGAATCCCGCTTCATGGTGTCGCAGATCGCCTCGAAGCTGATCTTCACCGGCTTGTTCATCTCGCCGCTGAGTTTGAAACCGTGCAGCTTGACCGAGGGATATTCCCAGATCTTGTCGGTCAGCTTCTTTTGCGCCAGCGTGCCGAACAGGGTATCGATCTTGGATGTAAGGTCGTAGGTATTGGCATAGGCGATCGTCGCTTCCTGCTGGACCGGCACGCCGGCCGCGCCCATGATCAGCGCCAGCATGACATCGAACCCCTCGTAGCGCATATAGGCTTCGAGGTTGCCGGCAACCTTCTCCACGCCGGCGTCCGCCTCGGTCACCCATTGCTGGCCGGCCGATTCGTCCAGCTCCAGTTCCATGCCGACCTTGATGTTGTCGGCCAGAATCAACACCCCGTCCCCGGCACCGCAGGCGACAGGCGTATGCCATGTCTCCGCTTTGGCAAAGCCGCAGATCGTTTCACGCCCGGTAATTTCATTCGCCATTGTCGTATCCTTTAATGGTTAGCTGTAACGTTCAAATTTCATTGTCACCGGCAGCATGACGATTTGCAGTTTGTCGGTGTCCAGGATCTCCGATTCACCTATCGAGACGGGCAGGGCGAGATCGAAGCCTGCCGGCGGCTTGTCCCTGAGCAGGGCGATCAGGTCGGCCGCCATGTCAAGCACGCCTACCGAGCTGGTCGAGGTGTCGCCCATGATCGCCGCCTCCTGCTTTTCCAGCTTGACCTGCAGGGAGAAGGACAGCTGCAGCGATTCGTCATCCTGCGTACCGGCCTCGGCGCCGAAGGTGATCCCGCCGTCCTTGATGCCGATCGCCGGGTAGGTGCCCATGTTCCGCACCAGGCGGAGATCCTCGGTGACGAAAACGTCCCGGTCCTTGACGTAGGCGATGCCCGCCCGGAGGCTGGTTCTGGTTGCGATGATCAGGCTTTTCATTTTTTCAGAACCCTTTCAACTTTTCGCGGCTGAAGATCCGCTCGCTGTTTGTCAGTTTCACACTGGCGCCGGCATCCGGTGCGTTCACGCCCAGGGCGATCTCTCCGGACACGACTTTTCCGAGGAAGGCGATATGGTTTTCATACCGCTTCTGCCAATGCTCAGGCGGTCCGCCGCGCCGGGAGTAGAGGCTGACGATGGCGATGTCCGCCGCCATGTGCAAAAGAAGGGGCGGGGTATTGGCCAGCGGCAGGGTGTATTTCCGCGACAGGTAGCCGTCGATCTCGACATCGGCGGCTTCCAGGGCGGCATCGATCACGGCGCTGACGATGGCGCCGGTGTCGGCGTCATCGGTCAGCTGGATCAGAGTCGCCTCATCCAGTTTGTTCTTGAGGTCGGCCTCGGTTGCGTACATGGTTATTTATCCCGGTCCAGGATGTCAGGTACTTTGGTTGCCTTAGATTCTGTTTCCTTCACTGCAGCTTTTATTTCGGCTTTCGTCCACGTTGCTGCAGCTTTGCCTGCAGGCTTGGCAGGTTCCTCTTCAGCAGCCTTATCCCCATCAACCTGAGTTACCGTCAGCATCGACTCGGCCCGCAGCTGCTCCAGTTGTTTCTCTGTGAAGGCATCATCCGGGTATTGCTTCGGCGCTACACTGTGCGCCACCCCCGCCCGTCGAAAGCCTTCCTTTTTGCTTCTGATCTCAATCATTGACACCTCCCGCTTCAAACCGGCGTTTTACGGCCGGTTTAAAGTCGCGTTAAAAAATTAGTTATCAGCCACCGGCACCGGTCGACCCGAAAGACAGCTGCCAGAGACCATAGCCGCCGGCTGCGCGGGCCTCGGCGCCAAATTTGTATTCCTTGCGCATGAAAACACCGTCAGCCTGCATGTCGGTTTGGGAAACAAACACCGGTTTTTCCCGTTCCTGGTAGATGAACGGTTTGAGCGGTCTGGACGTCACGTGCAGGAACCAGGCGGTGGCGCTGGTCAATCGGGGATTTACCAACACCTTGGCCGTGCCCTTGTAGGGGTTCGGACTTTGGTCGGTGAGCTTGTCGCCTTCGCAGATAAGCCGCGCCGTAGCCTCCAGGGCGGGCGGCACTTCGAGAGTATCGGGGATCATGGCCAGCGGCCGGCCCTCGTCATCCGTGAAACTCATGACCGCCGTCCGGGCCGCGCCGTAGCTTGCAGTAGCGGCGGCAGTGGTCGCCGCCGACAGGGCTGCGGTGCCCTTGTTGCTGACACTGGCTCCGTCTACAACATGGTCGGTGTCATAAAAATACTGACCATCGAAGCAGAAGTTCGTGAACGCATTGTTTTTTAGGTCGGCGTCGATTTCGTCGGGCAGCTGCTTGGCTGAATATCCAGCCTCCTGCGCCTGCGGCCCGTAGATGCCGATATTGTCATCAGTGATGTCGTTGCGATTCACTACGACGGTGGCCTCCCAGTCGTCATTGACTATGGTGTATTTGAAGGCAGCAAGGGACTTGAGTACCTTGTCACCGACCCACTTGCGCATTTTCGGAAACCGGCTCAACCAACCGTAGTCATTCTGTGAACCGGTGCTCGGTACCAGCATGGTGGTTTGCTGCCAAATGGACGGTGCTCCGTCGAAGGCCTTGTTGAAGATCGTCTTCAGGGTGATGAAGATGCTCCCCAGATTGGCTTGATTGACGATCATGCCGCCGATACCGACCAGCCCTAAGAGGGACGGATCATAACCGGTGGCTCTGGCGTCCATGCCATAAAGGCAATTGGCCAGGAAAGCGGTGCCGAATACCATGATCCAACTCAACATGGTGGCGAATCTCGACTTCATAATTTTGTTCTCCTTTGAAATATGTTTCAGGTTCGTTTACCAGCCGTCGTCAAACGTTCAATTATCAGACAGTGGACAGGGCACAGCCGTCATTGACAACGACTCGCCAGGCCCGCACGCCTGCCTTCTTGATCGAAGCCAGGACAATGGTATCGCCGGCATCGTTCATGGTAATGGTGTTATTGCCGGTCTGGTTGATGGCCGAGGCCACCGTGATCACGCCGTCGCCGCCGTCGACGTCCATGCTGAGTGTCATTATCTGACCATCGGCAGTGGGGATCGCCAGGGTGCGGGTTTCTGCGCCGGCGGTAGTGATGGCGCACACGCCTGAGCGGATGACCGGGATGGCAGCCCCATTGCCCGGGTCGGCAATGAGAATCGGCGACCTGGGCAGGATCTCGGCGATAACCGCCTCGACGGTGCCCTGGCCGGTAAAGCCCCCGGCATCCGCGAGGGAAATCGCGCTGGCCGCGTGGGCGTCGCTGGCGTCGGCAATATGCGCGGCCACATCCGTCTGGACAACTGCCGGCTCGATATCCACCCAAACATGCGTGCTGTCGATAAAGCCGGCGATGATGCCGCAGAAGATATCGTTGTCTGTGGTGCCAATCAGACCGACCGTTTCGTCGTCGACCAGGTAAACGCGGTCCCCGACATTGGCCTGGCTGGCTGAGGCGATGGCGCACTTGATCAAACCCCGCCGATGTACGACGCAGCTCAAAGCGCCATCGGCGCCGCTGGTGTTGTCCTTGTGCTGCAGGGAGACGCCCTGGAAGATGAGCCCGGCCGTATCCGCCCCGGGCACAAGATACCCGTCATCGCCTACGGCGATGAGAGCCCCGGCATAGATCTTCGCCGCACCTTTGACGGGGAGAGCTTGTTGCACGCCATCCTTGCGCTCCAAGTTGTTGTCACTGGTTAATGCCATGGTTATTTCTCCTCCATGTTTCTTTCCGCCGTGAGTGGCAGTTGTGTTTTTTGCCTTACTGCAGGCCGCCGTACTGCTTCAGATCCTCGTTGCTGACGTTCATCATCTTGGCTACCTTCAGGACGTTCTCGTCGCCCAGGGCCGGAGTCGTTTCTTTGCCCTTAGGCAAATCGGTCACCGGCACCACTACCGGAGCCTTGGCCACGAAGGTGGCGAAACCGGTCGGATCGTCGGCCGCATATTTCGCCGCCCACTCTTTCTGATCCGGAGTGATCTTGCCTGCCTTCATGGCGGCCACGACCGCCTCACCGGCATCCCGCTCGGTCAGCTTCTTCTGCAGGGCCTCGAACTCGACCCGGCTGACGGAATTTTTCCCGCCCTGTTTCAGGGCATGGATCGAGGCCACTACGGTCGACACATCCGACTGATCGATCCCCAGGGCCTCGATCACCGCCTTGGCGACAACTTCCTTCGGTTCCTGCTTCGTCATCTTCTCGATCGCAGCCAACACTTCTTCCGCCGTCGAGTTTTCCGGCATCTTCAGCGCAGCGATGAGCATCTTCAATAAATCCATACCTTCCTCCTTGAGTTCCGCCCCGATCTTGGCCAGGAGCGGTTTCAAATGATTTGTTTTCGGCGCATTCGTCAGCGCCACACTGTGGACGGCACACAGCCGGCCATCCTGCTTCCGGACAAAGAAGACCGGCGAGAAGTAGCGGTATTCACCTTTGGCCAGATACCCCGCCGCCTCCTCGGTCCAATCGATCTTTGCCTCTATGCCCACCCCTCCGGTATAGCGCCAGTCCTTGCACCATCCGGCAGCCGGTGCCTTGATGTTGGCCAGGGTCTGGTGCTCGTAATCGAACACCACGTCCAGGCCTCGCCGATCGAGCCTGGCCTTGACCAGCTCCCAGGCCGATCGGTCGACCACATACCTGCCTTCTCCCTCGACCTCGTTTTCGCCCTCGGGAAAAAGCAGGAACCACTCCGGCAGGTCCTTCTGCCCGGCGGCGGTCATCGCCGCGACAATTGAATACACCTTTTTCATTTTCCCTCTCCTGTGATCATGTGGCCCAGCAGCGCGCCCTGGATTTCCACCAGATCCTGATGCTGCAGCAGCATAAATTCACGCTGCGGGATATCGCCCCAGGGGACCTTCATCTTTCTGGTGTGCGCTTTGACAAAACTCACCCCGCCCGCCACCTTCTTCCGTCCGACCTTGATGTCGCCCGCCGAATTCTTCCGGCTGTGCGCCGGCACCTTCGCCACCACCGTGCCGAAGGAAAACTTCTTGGCCCCGAAATTGTGCGTAGGAGCATAGACCACGTTGGTGCCGACGATCACGCTGTCGCTGCCGACTGAGGAGGCAATCGAGTTCTGCAGCCGGCCGCTTTTGCGGAGCGTCTGACCGCCGCGCTTGCCGCTTACCCGTTTCGACGGCTGCCATTTATTCGGCCGGCCGCCCGCCCGGAAGTTCCAGCGGACGGACTCCCGGGCGATGGCCCCGATGGTGCGCAGCGCAGGTTTTTTATTGACGCCGCGCTCGACGATCTTGGCACAGACTTTCTGCATCTCGCGGTCGTCTATTTTTATTCCAGGGCTGATCATGGGAATGTCTGTTTAAAATACGTTTAAATTTTCCTGTGCTTGACGGACGCCTATTGGCCCGCACCATTTAGCGCCCGACCGGCAAAATCGCTTACAGGTCATTTTCAGGCGTTTTCTTCTCCAACACTTCTCCGAGATCCGCCTCGACCATCTGGGCCAGTTCCTGCGGGTAGCTTTTCAGCCGCTCGCGGATGATCTTTGCGGTCTGCTTCCACCAGTCCCGGCCCGGGTTATTGGCAAAGCCTGCGTCCGGGGAGACCTGTGCCGGCGCCCTCACCGCCCCGGTGCCGGTGTTGACCAGCTCGGGTTCTCCGGTCGTAGGATTCTCGCTGGCCAGATCCAGGCCCCGCGCCTGCACCTGTGACTGGGTCAGCCCTGACACCGAACACCGGCAGCCGTAGCCGTTCGGCGGATACCAGCTGTTCCAGATCGGGTCGTTCGCCGGGTAGACCCGGCCGTCCATGGCCAGATGGGTTTTCCGGACATGGGCGTCGTTGATGGCGTCATACATCCAGTAAGTCAGGATATCCTTTTCGGTCTGCAGCTGGTCATAGCGCCCAACGTTGTAGGCTGTCTGGATATTGGTCTGGAAGATATTGGCCACCCGCCATGGCTTTTTGCCGTTCCAGCCTCGCCGGGCAAAGACCTCTTCGCACTCTTGCTGGAACTGGGCAAAGCTGATGCCCTTATCGATCGCCTGCTGCAGCGCCTGAAAAACGGTGGCCAGCTCGTCGCCCTTGGCGATGCCCGAGATGGCAAAAGCCCGGCCCTTGACTTCGTCAGCCAGCGCCTTGAACTCAGCCGGCGACAGCTTTACCTTGCCGCGCCAAAATTCCTGCGCCCCCTGCATGGGCAGCTCAAATGTTTTATCTTTGGCCATCCTGCACCATCTTGCGGCCGAGCAGATGCCCGTTGATCATGGCGTTGTCGAGTCCGGCCTGCAGGCTGCCGACATCCATCCGGGGATAAAACTTCAGCAGCTCTTCCATCGCCTCTTCATAGCTGCCGGCCGTCTGGACAATTTTCAAAATCGCGTCCTCGTTTGCGGCAAGCGGGTCGGTGCCGGCCGATGCCGCCGCCAGATCTTCCAGCGCCTGCTGTTCGGGTGAGAAGGCCCGCTGCGGCTTGTCGCTTGCCACGATCTTGGCAGCAGCAAACTGCTGCCCCGGCAGAACAGTCTGGACCCGGATAACCTCTTCGTCTTTCTCCGGTTCAGGGATGGAAAACTGCTCGCGCAGGTACTTCACCCCGACCGGCATGCCGGTATTCATAACCTTCTCCAGCCAGTTGGCCTTCGCCTCCAGGTCTTCTGCTTCCTTGTACACGGCCTTGTACTTCGGCAGCGGCGTATCCCAGCCGAAGTTGAAACCGACCATGGGCCGGATCAGCTGGCTACGGACCGTCGAGGCCAGCGCCCGGCCGTCCGTCTGCAGCAGGTCGAGGCGGACCTCGTTGTGAGTCTTCGAGGCGGCGTAGCTGCCCTTGTCGCCGACCTGGGCGGACAGCGTCTGGCCCAGGATCGCCTTGCTGTTTTCGGCGTTGCAGAAGTTGGCCAGTTTTTCCCAGAGATCGGTAGCGGTCGAGCCCTTGGCCGACTCGATAAACTTGATCTCCGTCGCCTTGCTGATCACGCCTGCGGCATCCGAGCCGAGGGAGGAGATGGCGGCGAAGAGCGCATCCTTGTCATCCTTGGTTGCGCCCTGATCGTAGTAGCCCAGCCGCAAAGGCATGCCGAACAGTTCGCAGAAGACCACCCAGTCTTTTATTGCATAGTTTTTGAACAGGACCATCCAGGCGCAGACCCGGTAGATCCCCGCCCTGGTCGGACTCCCGCACTTGCCGCCGTAACGGTGCATGATCGTCTTCCAGGCCGGGATCTCGACGCCCATGGAATCGGTATCGGTCAAAAGCCTTGGCACCCGGCTGAGCACGCCGCTTTCGTCGACGAAAGAAAAGCGCTTCTGCTCGATCCGTTCAATTCGCGCAGGGATGGCCTGGCCCTCTGAATTATCCCAGTGCAATTCCATGGCGGAATAACCCTTGCCGACCGCATCCTGCAGGGCGACCAGGTCATCATCCCAGTCGGCGCAGTTGTCGAACCAGTCCTGGACGAACTCGGCGACAGTGGCGCTGCGCGGATCGTCGTCAGCCGGCTCGATGGTGTAATCGAGATCGACGATGACATTGCGCCGTTTGTCCCGCTCGCACATAACATGGCCGTCCCGCTCTTCGAGCAGCTCGAACAACTCGGCCTGGCTCCGCACGTCGCCGGCATCGGCCCGCTTGAAGACCGTCGCCAGGCGCTCGGGAGTGAGGCCGTCGTTGATGTATTCCCGATAGCTGTCGAGGATCGGCGCCACAGCCAGTTCACGGCGTTCCGGCTTCTTGTTTTTCGACATGTCGATCGGCCGGTTGAATTGATCGTAGAGTGTTATCATCACCACATTCCTTTTTTGGCAAACCGGCGTTTGGTCAGAGACTGGTATTCTGTCGAGCTGCTCCCGCCCTGCAACATGCTGACCGCACCCTCCAGGGCATCCGGGCCATCGTCATGGATGTTCTTGTTCAGGATATAGATGAGCTGCTCGATCAGCAGGTCCTGGTCGGAGTGCCCTTTTTCAAACATCAGCTTTTGATGCTCGACCAAATAGCTGAGTGTGCCGATGATCCGCGCTTCCTTGTTGGTCGAGTGATGCATTGCCTGCCATGGCAGGTATCGCCCGACCTCTTTGGCATAGTTGGCGATCGCCTCATGGAGGAAGTCCTGCAGCATGTTTTCCTCGATACCGATCGCGCCGCCGTATTCGTCGTACTGGGCGTATGCCGCCCGGAACATCTCGCCCACCGAGGACCGCCGGATCCAGGCGTGCAGACAGCGGAACTTCATCTTCGCCCGATCGAGGCCGACCGTGATGATCGCCTTGTAGTCGTTGTTCTCGCCGTTTTTGGCGCTCGGGTCGACAAAGGTCGCGACCAGCAGGTTCGTCTGGGGGATCTCCAGCCGATCGAAATAGACGAACCAGGTTTCCTGAAATGGTGACTCGTCATCGCCGGTCAGGTTCATCATCTCGGCGTTGAAGTCCCTGGTGCCCATGGTCCGCTTCTTCTTTTCCAGTCGCTCTGGCGGCCACAATTCGGGGAAGAGGGGACGCTGATCCGGCTTGCCGTAGTCGAGCCAGGCCCGGTATACGTGCGAGCTGTAGAGCGGCTTGCCTTCTTCGTCCTTTTCGGCGATCAGCTGCGACAACACCGACTTCGGGTGGAACAGGTTACCGACCATGACAAACAGATAGCCGGTGCCCATTGAGCCGATGACCGCCCGCCGCAGCCAGCGCAGGCCCTTGTTGACCAGTGCCGGATTCTCGACGTTCTCATCGTTCTCGAAGTCGTCGACCACCGCATAGTCGGGCCGGTACTGCCGGTTCTTCAGGCCGCGCACCTTCTCGCCCCGGCCGCGAGCCAAAACCTTCACGCCGTTGGACGTTACGAAATCGCCGGACGCCCACTTCTGGCCCCGGAACTCGCCGAAGTCATGGCGCAGCCGGGGATTATCTTCCAGCTCCAGCCTGATCGGCAGGGTGAAGCCGACCGCCTGATCGTTGGTGTCGCTGATGATCAGCTGAAACTTGCGCAGCTCGTAGCAGATATTCCTGATCGGAATGGCGAATGACCAGAATGTCGACTTTGCATGCTCCCTGGGTGCGGCCACCAGCTCGACATCGTCGGTGACGTTGCTGATCTCCTCCCACTCCTCATGAAAATCACCGAAGCCAATGGTGAAATAGTGGGGAAGATAGGTCTTGCAGAAAAAAAGCAGATCGTGCCGACCCTGGGCGATCCGGGCTTCCTTCTTCTCCGGCGTATCGTCCTCAAACGGCGAGACGGATTCCGTAATCCATCCCTTGATTTCATCCGCCCAGGCGTCAAACCTGTTTTCTGAAAGTTTTGGCCGCTGTCGCATTAGCCGTTTTCCTTGGCGTGTTCCGCCTTGAACTGAATGACCAGGTTGTCGAAGTTTCTCGCCAGAACCTTCAGTCCCTCAGGATCGCTATCCTTTAACTGCAATGCCATCCACTGAACTATCTCAAGGAACATGGCCGGTTTGTCGACCTCGGCCGTCCCGGTGGCGGTCTCCGCCAGCAGTGCTGCAGCCGCAGCCTTCTGATGCTCTTCCCAGTGGCGCAGATTGGCCGCAGCCTTGGACAGGGCATCGTGAATCTTGGTATCGCGCTGGCCGACCGGGAGCGACAGGGCATACTCTTCCTGCTCTTCAAACAGCCGTCGCAGATTTTCTCCCCGGGTGGCGTTCGCCTGCCGGGCCATATCCCATTCATCGAGATCGGCGTTCGGCCGCTTGCTGGCAGCTTTCCACTTAGACAAGGTGGTCCCGCTGACATCGAAGCGTTCGGAGATGGATGACATCGTCCAGCCCTGGGCGTAGAGGCGGAACGCGATCGGCTCAAGGCTGGCCTTTACGCCTTTAGTTGCCAAGGGCCTTCTCCAGTTCCCATATTTTCGTCTGCAGGCTGATCAGCTCGCCCTGTTTTACGACCAGGTCATCCATATAGGATGCGGCCTTTGCCACCTCCATCTCCTCGATCTCGGTCAGCTCGGGCACAAGCAGGCCGGTGATTGTCCGGCACAAGCCCTTCGCTTCAACCTGCAGGCTGGTCCTCTCCATCTGCAGCTGCGTGAGCTTGATGCGCATCTGAGCTATTGCGTTACTCGCCACTTGGCTTGCTCCTTTCCCGGACGATCGGGCAGAAATGATTGTTGTTGATTTTCTCTATGAGCTTGGTGATGGCCTGCGTTGACAGGTGAATAACCGTCTGCAGGCCGTCCGCTGTCTTATCCGACTTTTCGACGAGCAAGACGTTGTTCTTATACATCTGGACAACTTCCTCGAATCGCTTCGCATCGGCGATCTCTCGCCGCCTGATCTCCTCGCGAAGGAGAAACAGAGCGATAATGATAAGCGCCGGCGGCAGAACCATTGCCAGCAGCAACAAGCCGAACTGAGATCCGTCCATCGCCTTGATCACCATGGCGACACCTGCCCATGCGTTTTCCACTATTTCCTCCTCTCGCTCTCTTCAATTCTCGCCGCACAATGCACGCAGTGGGTGCAGCCCGGCAGGAGTGTCCTTCTGGCCTCGGGGATCTCGTCGCCACATTCGATGCAGTGGGTCAGGGTATCGCCGATTTTCTCCATCCGTTTTCTGTGCAGTTCCAGAGCCTGATTGCGGTATCTGGCGTCCAGCTCCTGAGCCTGGTCAAACTGGTCCATTATTTCAATTGGCCCCAATCTGGAGAGTCCTGGTCTACGATTGTGCCGCGAATTTCGATGCCGTTCGCCGCCGGGGAGTTCTTCTCGATTTTGCGGCCAAGGCCGATCATCCCGCCGGCGAAGGCCAGCTGCTGCAGGCCGGTTTCGGTGTCGCCATTCACGACACTCACCAAGCCAAGACCGGCCGTACACGCGGCGGCAAGCCATGTGATCCATCCTTTCATTTGCTCCTCTCCTTGGTTGTGAGCTCTCTGAAGATACGCTCGATCTTTGCCACATAGTTAATGGTTTCCGGAGCATCATCGTCGCCAGTGATCTCCGGCAAAACGGCGGCAATCGATTGCCATTGGTCGGTAGGCAGACCTTTTTTGGAGGCAAGGCGCTGTGCATCAAGGATGCTGCCCGGCCCGGCGTTGTAGCTGCCGAGCATGAAGCGGACGCGCTCGATACCGGATTCCTTCTTCCAGATATCCCAGCATTGCCGGTCGTAGGCGATACCCAGCCGGATATTGATGTGCAGGACTTGAGGCGTGTTTTCAATGCCGAGTTTTTTGGCCATCTCCGCTGCGGTGCCGGGCATGAGCTGCATGAGGCCAACCGCGCCTGCAGGCGAGATCGCTGCCGGATCGAGATCAGACTCCGCTATCGCCTGAGCCTTGAACCACTGCCAGGGGAGGATCTGACGGAAAAATCCGTAGCAGAAAACTTCGAAATATCGGTCGTAACAAGTTGAGTACTGCATGATCCCTCCATAACCGCCATCGCCGGAAAGCCGGATCGGTGATAACCCGGTCCGGCGTCTCTCGTTTCAATGGTGTTTATAGAGGGTTTTAAAAAGGAAGGTTATTTGAAGGGCTTCAGTAATGCGTCATCATTACTGCAAGTTTTGTCTACCATGGGAGACATTCAGACATTATTTCGTAATCTGTCAGACTACCAATCCACACCGCCGCTTTTTATTGATGCAATACCAAATATTGCAGCAACAGCGATGTCCTTCAATTCTTCAATTTTAAGATGTTGCGCTGTCTTTCCATGCACCTCAATCTTAAATTCATGGACTTCTTCTTCTATTATCCCGAGTATTTCATGAGAACTGGCCATTGTCCCAAATCCTTTCTGTTCCGCCCTGTACCACAACTTTTCCTCGATAGAGCGAACTGCAAGGTGTAAATCCCCATGAGTAAGTTGCTGCCTTTGGTTTGCCATTGCCTACTCCATTTTCAGTACCGGCCAAAGACCGATAATAGTTTCTAATCAATCAGCCACACTGAATGACTCAGATCTGACTGCCGCATTAGCATCGGTATAATTATCAAACGCCAACAGCTGGAATCCACTGATCCTGATACACTGTTCAGCTGATGTAGTGTTGCTGTACCAAATCTCCGTTGACGGTACGCCCGCTGACGAGCATATAATGCAAAAACTTTTCCACTTGTTTGTGAGCACGAATTTCCCAGCACCAGAGGGGAAAGAGATATACCCATCACTCGTTTCTGCGGCAGTGTTTTTTATCGCAAACGTAAGGATAAATATTTTTCCGGAAGTAGCGTCAAGGTCAGCCGCGACCCTGGAGCTTGACTGAGCGGCAATGGTATTGGCAATACAACCAGAGATTGGGAATATTCCGTCTGAGGCTAGTTGGCCCCATCCCGTTGGCAATACGCTCCCTGGCAAGCATGTATTTGATGCAACCAGACTTGCGGCAAACGATTTTCCAATATTTGTTTTTGGCACAGTCAGAAAACAAAACTCTCTGGAGTCTGTGTAGTTTTTTCCACCGTCAATATGAAAATCGACGTTAATGTCGTCACCTATGCAATTTCTTCCGAAGAACATAGAGCGACCTGATGAAATGTAATTCCCACCCAGGGTGCAATTGTCCAGGCAACAAATCACCTTATTCTTTATTTCAATATCTGAGATTGTTGAGTTGGATATAGCCAGGTCAGCACATTCCGAATAAATATATCTGGCGGGCAAATACATACCCCTTACGCTTTTTGACATTAGCGACCCTTCAAACCACATCTGATTTATGCAGACATTGTGGTTTGTTTGTTCTCCGGTAAACACCAGTCCAGGGCCGGAAGTGGCAATCAGCCCACCTTGAAAATTTAACGCAGACTCTCTCTGGTAAATATTGTCAGGCTGCTCAAAATAAACTCCGATATCCGTGCCACTAGTCCACCAGCAATCATTAAAATGTTGAAACCCTGGGTGGCTGTCTGAGCCAGCCTCACTGACCATAATATTTTGATTATTGACACCCTCAACCAGACAATTATCACCCTTAACTGTAGTAAAAAATGCTCCGATATAGTTGTTGATAAATCTCAGTCGGTTATGATGCCCGCCGTAAGTAGCGTTTTTAAATAAGCCTACCCCGAGATCCTGAAAAAATATATTATCAAGATATAGACCATTGCCGATATTGGCGTATAAACCGTGTTTGTTTTTAGCCCCGGTGTTGTCCTTGAGTACAACGTCTCGCACAAAGGTTATTGGGTATGCGCTGTTGATAGAGTCAGATTCAATTCGCACAGCAAAATCGTTGGCTGAATATGAAGACAACGACGAACTAAGGCCACACCCCTGGATAGACACGCCTTGGCTTTTATAGCCAACAAGATTGCACAGAAAATCACCCTGGATAAGTAAAACTCCACCACCCCTATTGGCCAGTGCATCCCATGCTTTCTGGCAACTGATCGTATCATCTGTAACTCCATCGCCAGCCCCACCAAACATTTGGGGTGTCATGGCACACACAGCAAGCGATCGTGATGAGTACAATGGTATCATGCTATTAATTGCTGAATAGATATTGACCCATAATTCCCATCATTAGAGACATATATTCTCATGAATTCAGTATCTAATGCTGTCTGGATTTCACACGGATATGGGTTAGCATCTGTGGACTGTGAACCGATGTACGATATAGCCCCCCCGGCCGTTTTAAATTGGATTCTCCGTCTATTGCCGCCAGGCGACGCCATTAAATAATTGCAACTAGGCGAAACAGCGATCCACTCAGTAGTAAATGTTCCGTCCGCTGGCGTTAATGTCCCTGAAGCGCTTCCGTCTTCTATAAATCCAGAAACCACACCAGAATATAGTTCTATCCTGTCGGTAGCGTATTTCAGTACCCGCTGAATTTGAGAAGCGTTTGCAGCTTTGGTTTCTAAAAAACCGGCTATGCCTCTGTGACCAACCCACACAAACGAAGTATTGAGCAGGGCATACCACTGATAGCCAAAGCGCACTATCGGAGCCATGGCGTTGCCGGAATCAAAAAACATGTCCACACCCTCTAATGCATCGAGAGCGAGCATTACCTCAGTGGCGGGGAACGCCCATGACGCATGCATGAGATCGGCGGCGGTCCCGGTCGTGAGCGTGATGCTTAATTCGCTGATAGAATCTGGCTGCAGAACACCATTCTTATAAAGCCACAAGGCTATCGGATCGCCAGGCACGCCGCTTTCGTTCAGGTGTACCGCATTGCCCCAGCCGTGCAGCTCGGGGAACAGCTCCTCGATCGCCTGCACGCTGTAGCGTTGCAGGTTTTTCGTCGGCGCCAGCAGTTCCATCACGCCCCTCCGCGCACGTACATGGAAAATGCGGCCATGTCTGCCCCGCCGGTATTCTCAACTACCACCTTGATGGCCGGGCAGAGCAGGCTGGAGTAGAGGAAAAAAGCGGGAGTGCCGGCCACGACAGAGCCGACATCGGACACCTCCCCGGCAGTCACGCCATCCGGCAGCCTGACGATCTTTACCGTGCAGGCCTTGTCGGCCTTGATGTCGATGCCGATCTTGCCGCACATGCTCGTGTTGATTGGGTCAGACGCGCGGGTTGCTCCATTGGCCAACGGAACAAGATCCTTGAGCAGCAAGGTGCTGCCGGTGCCTATATGCCCACTGGGCTCGCCGATTTTATCTACCATTTGAACCTCCTTAAAAACTGCCTTAAAAAAAGAAACGGACCATCTCCAACTCGTGAAGATAGCCCGCTTCGTCAACAAAATTCATCTGAACCATTTCAGTACTCGTCACCCAAGGAACGACTCAATCATCCTGTTTGCCTCGGCAACGCTCACCTGGCCGAGGTAAATCTGAGTCGTTTTCAAATCGGCGTGCCGAAGAAGAATCTTGCTTATCATCTCCAGCGGCATTCCGGCCCTGGAGGCCTGGGTCGCGGCGTGACGCCTGAGATCATGCGGCCGGAGTTCGACGCCGACGGATTGCCCATGCCGCTTCACCATCCGGTGCGCCGTTGAGTATGAAACCGGAAAGATTCTGTCACTGGCCATGATCTTATTAGACCGAACATAGCCGTCGAGCCGGTGCATCATTTTCTTGGGGAGATACACTACTTCACCCTGACGCCCGGACTTCGGCTGCTCTATCGAAATCGTGGCCACCTCGACATTCAGATCCTTCGGCCTTATGCTAAGCACCTCGCCGACCCTCATTGCCGCCCTGCCCATTAATTCGAGCATCAAGCGATCACGGCCGCTTGACCGGTAGATGATCTCGTCGATTACCTCTTTATCGAGCAGCTCTGGAGACACGCAGCGCGGCCTTTTGTAAAGCTTCTTGATGATCCCTCTGCTACAGGGGTTGGTGAAGTCGAGATCGAAGACATCTCTTAGAAAATTGAAAAAGGCGGAGAGGTGGCTGACCCTGTTGCTTTTCGTCGACGCCGACAAACCATTGGTAAGGATCTCGAGAAAGGTAGCGACATCGTCTTCCTTCACCGCCGCGATGTCTATACCGGTAAACAGGTCCCGGAATTTCTCGAGCGTGAAAGAAAACCCTCTGATCGTGTTTGGTCTGGAGTTCGCCCGGTGATAATCCATGTAGGCTTTTACCCCTTTATCCACAGTGATATTCATCCTCGCACCTCCTTCAGCCATGCATCAAGCTCTGTTAGAAACTGCTCGATTTTCAACACTCGCACCTCCGTCCTTCTCCTGTGAAAAAAGGCGATGGCACTTGGTTGTTCCAGGTTGGTTTTCATAACAAAATAGCGATCGACAAGGGCGTTACGGGCCTCATCGATCGCCTCAAAGGGAATGCTGTTATCTGCCATGCAGGTCGTTTTCCTTAAAAAAGTTTCAGCTGCCGGTTATCCTCGACAACCGGCTCGCGGCCCAGGATATTCCACACATGCCGGGATGACATCCCGACCGATCTGGCGATATCGTCAGCCCTCTCCCCGGCGTTGAACCGCTCGACGATCCGCCGATCGCGCACCCGCCGCCTGATCGCATCGGCGTTGTGGAAATAGACGGACGTGCCCCGGTACCGCTGCTCAAGCAGCAGGGTGATCCGCACCGCCATTTCAGGCCCGAGCACAGACGATATTTCCCGCGCAAGCTGAGACAGCTCACCGGGAAGCTCGTTGGCTTGCGGCAGGAATTCGGCGGGGAGTTTGGTCAGATCGTCCATAGGTCACCTCCTTTCCTTAGTCAAAGTCCACGCCTTCGCGAAGGCCCCAGGACTTCAGGCTCTCGATCAGGATGCGGCAATCCTCGCCGTCGCACCATTTCAGGTTGTCGATCTTGACCATCCGCTTGACGTAGGCCTGCAGGGCTTTGTCGCTGCGGTTGCGGATCACGCCGGCATCGGCCATGGTGATCCACATGGCCACGATCTTGCGGTGCGAGGCATCGTCGTATTTCGGTGAATTCTTCTTCGACGCTTTGGCCTTCCAGCCCTTGGCCTTGAAGATATCGAGCAGCTTGTCAGCCTGAAACGGCGATAGCTTTGTCGAGGATGCCACCTTGAAATTGGTCTGGAGGATATCCCGGTAAATATCGTCGGTCAGGCCAAGCTGGTTTTTGGCCAGATGGATCTTCTTATTTTGCAGGGCTGTCGGTGGCATGTTCGAGGCTCTTCAATATATTGTTTCGATATCAGTCAGCCACTTTCTCGCCGCAATGAGGGCAGTGGGACAGGGCAATACTCACCTTTTCTTTCTTCAACTTCTCTTTCCCGTTCTTCAGTTTGTGGGTGTATGAGATATCGAAGGTTGTTGTCGGCCTCGAAGTCATCTTGTTGTTTTTGATAATAAATCCGTAACCAGCCAGGCTCCCTGTGATGTTTATCGCATCCGGTCGCATCTCCTGAACTTTTGCCAGCAATTTTTCTTCAAGCACCTTTCTGCAATCGCACATAATCCATCCTATTTTCAGGTTTTCAAAATGTTGATACTAGTTTCTTCTCATTTTTCGTTTCGTTCACCCAAGCCGTCTTTCCGGAAAGCAACTCCTCTCGGCACTTCTCACAAAGGCTATCAATACTGGGGATCAGAACCCCGCAGCCGCCGCACATTATCTCAGCTGTTTTTGCTTCCATTCGGCCATTTCCTCGTCTGTCGGCTTAGTGTCCCGGACACCCTGGATGTACTGGTTGAGCGGGCTCATCAGCGCTTCCGGTGTTCTGTTGCTGCTCACGGTACGGGATACAGGTTGGCGGGTTTGTTCCGCCTTCGCGTCGGCATGATCGGCCAGATCCCAGGCGATTGATTTGAGGTAATTGTGGTTCGGCATCGGCAGGCTGAGCCGATCCCGCCGCTCGACCATCTGTTCCATGGCCTGTGCCCAGATCCTGGGCGGGCAGGGGCGGGCAACCTTGCGGTCGATCTGGACGTGCCCGGCGGCGACCAGCTGCTTAATTTCGGCAAGGATCCTGTTCGCCTTTTTCGCCTGGATGGCCTTGCCGGTCACTGGTTTGAAGAGGGCGAGGTAGTGAAAGACCACCGCCTGGACATCCTTCGGCAGCTCGACCAGGACGGCGCAGATCTGCCGGTGCTCGGTCTCGGAGAGGAACCACTCGATCGGTGCGGTTGTGCCGCAGGTTTGACAGGTGCCGTTCATATCCGCTTCCACTCACAGACGCGGCCGGTGCGATAGTCCTTGCACCAGTCACCGCGATTGGTTCTGCACCACTCGATCGGGCAACCTTCGCCGGCTGGGTAGGCGATGCAGCCGGGAAGCTCGACCTCTACGTCTTTTCCTGGCTGTGGTTTCAATTCCTCTTTCATTATCTGCCTCCGTTTTTGGCTGCTCATCAGACCGGCGGAACCACCCGCCGATGACCCCGGACTGGCCGGGGTTTCGCCTTTTATCCCCTGCTTGCGAGGGCATCACCTATCGGAGTGTCGTGCCCCCAATCTCCTGGAGAGCCGAAGGCTTGTTCAATACTTCTCCCTTTCACGATCCTGGCTAAAACGCGGATCAATTCCGCTCCGTCACGGACATCTGCCAGTTCTTCCGGAGACGAATTACCCGAGTCAAGGTCGAGTGCATCCGCCAAATTCCTCAGCGCTGAGTAGAGTTTTTGCTTATCCATCATCATTCCCCTTGATATCCACACTTAACAACAGACCCGGTATCATCAGTCCGCGACCCTTTATAGTGCCCGCATTTGACCTTCTTTTGCTCCGGATCGGTCATGCTCACGCACACGCATTCGATAGGGCAAAGCGCAAAAGTACAGACGGAGGTAATAAACGCCGTCCGTCTGACAATCTGCCCTTTGGCCTCCGTCGTCTGATTTCTGTCCATCACACCCCCGCCAGGTCGAGCCTGATTGTCTGCCACTCGGAATCCTTGTCTTTCTTAACCTGGAAAATCAGGTATTCCCTTGTGCCGGTGATGGTGATGGCCTCGGTGATCAGATCCATCGCCGCCTTCCACTCCGGATCCTTGATCTTCCAGGTGCGCAGGCCGAGTATCCGGCCGGTGTCGACATTCCCTTTTTTGTCCTGGATAAAGGCATGAGAGACAACCACCTGCAGGTTTTCGTTTGCTCCGACGCTCCATTCCTCCGCACACCGGTCAATCTTTTGCTTGGCCAGCTGCAGCCGCTCGTCGAAGACGATGACCTTATTGACCTTGACCGAAATCCGCAGGTTACCGGAGAAGGTGTCGAGGTTGTAATTTCCGCCAGGATTCAAAGCCTCTTCGCCGTTGGTTGTCGCCAGCCAGTCCAGATATTTGGTGATATCGTTACGCACCAGTTCCTTGAATTTTCTCAGCCGGTCCTGCTCTTGCAACGCCAGCCGGTGCAGCTTCTCAACCATGGCATCACGTTTCTTGGCTACAGGGTCAACATACTTAGCCGGGATAGGATCGCCTTTGGCGTCGATCCAGCGGCCGGATTCATCCTTACGCGCCATATCAATCCTCTTTAAACAAAGTTTGAAAGGATTCCTTCGAACCCAGATAATCGCCTGCCCGAGCGACAAACATCTCGGCCGCGATCCTGGTGATATTGATCATCCTGTCGATCTGGTCTTGCTGCCCGCGCTGCTCGCAGACCATCATGCAGGTCGCCAGCCTGTTCAGTGACCCGCGCAACTCCGCAGCGCAATTTTTTAGATCTTCACGGCTCGCCGACAGAACCGACTCGGCAACGGTTGGCAGCAGTGTAGAGCCTGCCATCAGAGCCCGCAGATCGTTTTTTATTTCGCCGATAATCGACGCTTCCGCTTCCATTCCCGCCACGCTCACCGCCGGCTGGATAGCGCTCAATCTCACCAGAATCATTCTTGCTTTTTCCGCCACTTCCATGGTCTTACCCCCTAAAATCGCATTTACGGCAAGCACTATACAGTCGTATAGTGGCCGGATTGCCTGCTGTTCTTATTTTCTGAGCCTTCTGGTAGGTATCCGCGCATTTGCTCGGGTCAATCTGGCCGAGCATGGGGCAGGTCACCTTGCCGTCGTTGCCGTAAAACTTCATTATCTTCGCCTCGATCGCACTGGTCGCCGCGCCGTACTTATCGTTTAAGACCTGGCTGAGGGTGGCCGAGCTGATCCCCAGCTCGGCCACGACCTCGGCCCGGCCTTTCATGTCTACGTGCCGCTGCAGAAGCGTCTTGCATCCATTACTGAGCATTGGTTTTATCCTCCACCGTCTTTCGGCGACGGTTCTTCTTGCGCTCGGGTGTCACCGGACGTTTCGGTCCAGGATCCTTCACCAGCATGTACACCAGTTGATGGCCATCCTTACCGATCTGCCGGAGATACCCGTCGCGTACCAGCATCTTGGTGTATGTCTCGCAGCTGCCGAGCTTCGCCCCGGACAGGCGGATCAGCTCGCTCCTGGTAAACCGCCGGCGCGCCCGGATCAGCCGCCACATCTTGTCCCGCAGGGTGACCTTCCCCGGCTTAAAAACAAAATTACCGAGAAGAGGCTTCTCGATAATCCGCCAGGTAGGGTTGCGGGGCAGCCGGCCGCCGACTCCCGGGCCAGGCGGCACCGGATCGTCGGCTATCTCCTCCAGGTTGCCTTCCCGCACCAGCCGGTCCATGACCCGCAACACAGGCTTGCGCGGCCGCTCCGCGCCTTCCATGACCTGGTCGAGGCGGACTTTCTTGCCGCTGAATTTCATAAGAAATTCTATGACTGGTTCCAGTACGGTCATGATCAGCCTCTCGACTCGAACACCCTGAGATGATCGCCGGTCACGACATCGAGCTTGTTGCGGCTGGCCAGCTGCTCTGCCCTGGAAAACCAGGTAGTGGTGAGCCGCAGCTTGCCCTTGCCGCTGGTCGAGATGTAGTCGACCGCACAATTCGACAACTTAGCCGAGCAGATGCTTTCGGCGAGCGCCGAGATCTCTTCCTTGTCGAACAACTCGAACTTGACGATCGCCGTAAACCTGTCGAAAAGATGCCGAAACCGCTTGAGTTTTTTATCGACATTTTCCATCCCCATCATGATGATCGGGGTATTGGTCATATCGTTGATGTCCCGCAGCACCTCGACAGCGCCGCCCTTGATGAGATAGTCGACCTCGTCGATGATGATCGGCCGGGGCCGCTCGATCAGCTGGTCTACGATCTGACCGAACAGCAGATCGGTGCGGAACTCCGGGGCCTCGCCCAGTTCGGCCACGATATTGGCCAGGAGCGACCGCCGCGAGCTGATATCTTTCGCCCTGATATAGGGCACATCGTGCTGGCTGGCATACCACTGGCCAACATCCGTTTTCCCGGTACCGGGAGGGCCGAAGAACAGCCCGTTGCCGATCCGGCCCTTGATGGGAGTCTTCACAACCTCGACGCCATGGATGAACCGCTGGACGTTTTTGGTCATTGCAAATTCTTCACGCATGCTTTAGTTTCCTCCGTAATCATTGTTGGCTCTGCAATACCAGGCCGGACGCGCCAACGTCCGGCCTTCCTCTTTTCAGCCTTCCGCCTGGACCTGTTCGTCCAGGCCGATCTTCTTCCGCAGATCGCCCTCAACGGCCATGTAGCTGACCCCTGAAGTCGACTTGCTGTAAAACCAGGTGAGCCAGTCGTATTCCGCCTGGGTCAGCTTGCGTTTCTGTATTTTCAGCCTGCTGCGCAGCTCGACATACTCATCGGCATCGCTCCGCAACATGACGATCTTCTCTTGTTTGACTGGCATTTGAACGGCCGCTAAATCGTCGTTGCCAAGATCGAGCACCATTGAATTCTGCACCTTGTCTTCATCCCTGATCTCATCGATCGCACTGACCGCCTTGGCCGCTTCGACCAGCATCGGCGTGCTGTATTCTGTCGCCGGCAGGGGGAATTCGATGATGTTGTCCACCTGGCTTTTTCGCATATCCATGTAGTCTTGATACGCCTCGCGCTGGCCGTCTTCCTTGCTCAGTTTGGTCAGTTCGCGCTTGCGCTCCCGCATGATCTTTTCCTGGTGTTTGCGGGCCTGGGTGGCGAAGCCGGCATGGTCGATGCCGACCCACTCGGGATCGATGGCCGGGCAGAGGAAAGACCGCTCTTCATACTGATTGACCGTGTAGACGTAGACCGTGCCCATGTCCGCCGGATCGAGCAGCACATAGACGTCCTGTCCGACATATCCGGCCAGCTCGGGCGATTGGTAGTAACGGTTTTCGACCTGGATACCTTTCTTGCGGATAGTCCGAATCCCGCCGTCTTTCGGCGCCGGCATGAGCAGCATGTCGAGCGCCCTGGGCTCGTTGATCCGGCGGATCGGCTCCCGCCAGTTGCGGACCATATCGATCGGTTTCTTGCCGCCGAGGCCTTCATGCGGATTGTGGTGATAGGTGAAGGTCACCCACTCGTCGCAGATCTTCTGCAGCTCGCGGGAGGAGAGGTTGACCTCGACCGGTCCGCCTTCCTTGCTCATGACGCGATCGGAGAAGCTGCGCCGGGCCTCGATCGCCTTGCGCTCCGTGACGTTATGGCCGATATATCCCGGCATCAGCTCGACCATATTGTGGAGGAAGGTCCTGAACGACCGCTCGATGTGCGGCTTTTCCCAGCCCTGGAAGGGCGTACAGAGCCGCTGCTCGATCATCAGACCGTGTAGGACGCGCACCACATGATTGGACACATAGTCTTTGCCGTTGTCGGTTTTGATCGTCTCAGGCACGCCCCAGTCGATCAGGCAGTGGCGGATAAGGGCGACAACCGACGCGGCCCTGGAAGTCTTTGACACGAAGAACCTAAGCCGGCGGCTGTAGACGTCGATCATGCCGATGATGGAGTGCCGCCCGTCGGTCAGCATCAGATCGGCGGGGGTAGAATCAGCCTCCCATAATTGGTTAAGACGCTCGACGTGATCGCTGGCCGAGCCGAAGGCGAACATGCGCTTCGACTTCCACTCATCCGGGTTGGTGTAAAACATCCATAATTCCTCGTTGTCGGCTATCCACCGGCTGCGGAACCTGTTGATCACCGAGGCCGATGGCACCTCCATCCCGAACCGTCCCTGCAGGGCACGTTGAATATTGAAGGAGCTGGTCGCAGGGTTTTTGCACATGACCTTGAGGACCTCTTCCTGTTGCTTGTCGTCAAGCGCCGTGCTGCCCCGTTTCGGGTTGTGGTAATTGAAGGCCAGTCCGGCCAGGCCGTGGCGATAGTAGGCGTCGGAGATCCGCCTAATAGTGGAATAACTGGTCTGTTCTCCGATGATTGCCTTGATGTCTTCCGACACCGCGATCTTGCCGCTGTTGTAAGCCTCTACGAAGGCCTGATCGCCAACCTTGCTGCGCCGGGCATATCGCTTGATTTCAAACCGTGCGGCTTTGATGAATGAGTCGCAGATTTGCAGCAGGGAGAACCTGGCCCGCGCCTCTTTTTTACGTTGTTCCGGCAGCCGCTCGAAAGCGGCCATTCCGGCTTCCATGGCGATCTGGGTGCGCTCTTTTTCTTCCGCTCTGGTGACGAGGATCTCGGTAGCGGCATCGGCTCCGATCGTGGCGTCTTCTCCGGCGAGCAGTTCGACAGTTGGCACGGCGTCTTTAGCGGCCAGGGCGAGACGCCAGTCATCGGGAATACTGGTTGCGAAGTAATGTTTCTCAGAGCCGGTACTGCCTTTTTTCCAAGTATAGCGAGCCTTCACGCGATCCAGTTTCCGCATGGCTGCTTGTCGGGAAATACCTACTACTTCAGCGATTTCAGATGCCGTTGCCGTTCTAATCATGACCTGCCCCTTACAGATTACGCTTCAAGGACCTCAAGAAGCTCCCGCAGCACCCCGGCGACCTTCTTCTTTTTCCCCTCCGCTTCGCGCTGGGCGAGAGCCAGAAAGGATTGCGCCAGCTGCTCGAAGGCTCCCGGCTCATCGTCTCCGCCGATCGTCCGCTTGCCTTTGTCGACCACATCCTTGATCTGTTTCTGCAGCAATTCATCGGCGCACTGCTGCACCATCGCGGCGGTAATCCGGCATTTATTTTCAGTCGCCCGGTCGATTACCATCGTCCATATTTCGATCTGCATTTCAGGAGTAAGCGGCGCGAGCGGTCTGGTCTGGCGCTCATTTACTGGCAGCAGCTCGATGACATGAGTGTCTCCGTCGCCTACTTTTGGTGCGGCGGTTTTGTCTACCATGGTAGACAAATTGTCTACGACCAAATAGCTGTCGATAAGCTGGTAGGCCCTGGGGCGACCCAGGTCCCAGATTTCGCGACAATAGTCCTCGAAGGTATCGAAATCGACCCGATACAGAGCCTGATCGCGGATGGTTGTCAGCGCATAACCTACCTTTAAAAATCCTTTTAAATTATGCGCGATATCCGCCTCAAGCTGGTCGAGCAGCGCCCGCTCGCGGGTTGATAGTGGTAGGGCCTCATCTTTACGGGCTACTTCGTTCATTTCTCCCCCTTTTGCATTGATTTCGGTAATTGCAGATATTCCACCGGACAGCCGCGCTCGATCAGCCAGTTCAAGACATTCCGGTCGTTACGCACGCCCTGGAGTGTCTCAATGACCTGAACGTGGAAGCGCTGGCCGAGAGCCTTCTGAATGTCCTGGGGACGAATGCCCTCCATGACCATCCAGGCCCGCGCCTGCCTCCGGTCTATCCGCTTCTTTTGTTTCATATTTCAGCCTCAAGTTTCTTCATCTTGTTCCGCGCCTCGCGTGCTTCATGGTAGGCGTCGGCCCAGAGCAATCTCTTGATTTTCGGCTCGTCGATAACCTGCAGGCCGAGCGCTCTCGCAAAGACCTGCAGGGGCTCTATCGTGTTGCCGACTTCGCAGATGATCGTCAGCGCCGCCAAGGGCGGAACATATTGGCTCTGCTCGACGTTGAGCCACTTCTCGAAGGTGGCCATGGTTAAGCCGTTGCCGTTCCCCTTCATCAGCCGCACGCCGAACCGGTCGGCGACACTGTTCATCCGGTCGAGGAACTCCGCCCTGGATAAGCCGCTATTGGTCACCACGTCAGCCAGGCATTCCTTGAATTCCCGGCTGACTTTAAGGCTCTGCTTCTTGAAGAGGTTGAGCTGCTTAACCATTCACTATCCGGCCTCCGCCATGACCAATATCTAAGCTTCTTATGAACCCGGATATTGACCGGGTAACACCGTTTTGGTACATTCAGACTATGTTACCTATGTAACAAGTCATTTAAAGGAAAATAGCACCGTTCGGGGTTCGTTGTCAACACCTTTTGGTGTTGCACCTTGCAGTTTTTCTTAAATTCACGCTTTAGCGTTCTTATACACAATAATATCAAGCACATAACACGGTGTTAATTTTGATTCCCGGTGGTTGCACCTTAGGTTGCACCTTAATGTTTTGAAGGTCTTCTAATAATGAGTATTGGCGGGCGCATAAAAGAGCTTCGGGGAGAGATGGCAAGACATGATTTTGCAGATCTTTTCGGTGTGGCTCGAAACACCATACAGAGGTACGAGAACGACGAGCGAACCCCAGATAGTGTTTTCATCGCAGCATTGTGTAATCACTTCAAGATCACCGCCGACTGGTTAATCTCAGGAGAGGAGCCGATGCACAGGGAAGCCTTGCAACCGCATCCGTCCCTAGATTACGACTACATCCCGATGGTCGAAGCCAAACTATCTGCCGGTGGCGGATCGTTTGTTGAAGCAGAGGGAGTCCAGGGCTACTATGCTTTTCGAAAGGACTGGCTGCGCAGAGTCGCCACCAGCGTGAAAGACTTGGTGCTCATGCGAGTTACAGGCGACTCCATGACACCGAATTTACAGAAAAATGATACGGTCTTGATCGATACGAACAGAAAGGATATAAAAGAAGGGGAGATCTATGCCATCCGGTACGACTACACCATTATGGTCAAGCGTCTGGCCTTTCGCCCTGGACAGAAAGTCCTCGTAATCTCCGATAATAAAACAGACTTCGAGCCCTACGAAGTAGCTATCCAAGATTTACACGTCATCGGCCAGGTGATCTTTTTCAGCAGGTCGCTGATTCCGGAAGGTATTTGATAATAATCAAACTTATTGGAGGTTTACCCTGTAATGAAAAAGTACTTTTTATCCTCGCTGCTTCTTGTTCCTTTAGTTTTTATAACAGAAAATCTCTATGCTTTTACTACTTGGGCCGGTCAATTTAGCTTTACCGAAAGCAATCAAAAGACAGCAGAAGACATCGACCTGGATTTCACTCCGGAAAAAGCCGAATGGAAAAATGGAAGAGTGAGAGTCTGGGGGAATATCAAAAACAAAACATATGAAAGCTACCAATTCGTAAAGATTACCTTTTCAGCTTGGGGAACTGGGCACGGCAATCTATTAGGTAGAGTCTCAATGTATACCGACCCAATGGATATCGGCCCAGGGCAGATAGGATATATAGAAAATTTCGGGATAAATTGCGGCAATCAGAAACCGAACGACATTGAGTTTAAAGTCACCGGAAGGTTAAAATAAATGAGAGCTTTAATGGATCGGTCTTAACATCGCAAGGTTTGACACCTGATCGCAAGGTTTCAAACCTTGCGTAAAATTTCGCTTAAAATCGGCAAAACCTCAAAAACGGTATCACTCCACCCTGTCCCCATCCTTGACGATGCAAAACACCCCGCAATCCCCAACAAACACACAACTTTTTCAAACCTTTTTCAAACCAATTCACTCACTCTCTCAGT
>Ga0209318_1000549_pt1 | contig 36186 bp, 34 predicted proteins | sample RifGroE1_FD_183999 | JGI IMG/M metagenome (GOLD analysis project Ga0209318, IMG submission 183999) | Groundwater microbial communities from Rifle, Colorado, USA - Groundwater E1 (SPAdes) (version 2) | ecosystem: Environmental > Aquatic > Deep subsurface > Groundwater | place: Rifle, Colorado... | reverse complement strand
CCCAGGCTTTTCAAAGCCTGAACGTAGTCCTTGATTGTGATTTTTTTGAACATCCAGCCGGTAATGATATCGGCACAGATGTCCACCTTTGACCAATCAGTTGCTTTGTTTAACACCGAGAGCTTATATTGAAGCATCTCGAGTGTCGTCGGCGGGTTTTCTGCCATGATTTTTCTGATAACTTCCGGATCACGGCTGAGTATTTTAGCAATAATATCGCCCGGATACCCCATGTCGTCAAAGTTGTCCGGGTCGTTGAAACCCTGCCACATTGCCAATCTATCGTCAGGAACCTGAAAAAGTGTTTTCCTGACACCATCCAATACATAAAAAACTCGTTCCAAATTCGCCATGGTTTTCTCCTCCTGCTCACCCATGTTAAGGTACATCGAGCATTGTATCTCATAAATAGTATTTTGTCAAGATAAGAGTACTAAAAAATCGTATTCGACACCCCTCCTTTTACCTCAACAATACAACAGCCAAGGTATTTGAGCGTTGAAACCGAGAGTATTTGACTAAGCTCTGAAGGCGCCACCAGTCCACGAATTATTGAGCTTATATATTAGATAGAACCATTTAATTATAAAACACTCTAAATTTACTGCAAATTATCATATATTTAAAAATAAAAAACCCTCCACTTCTCACATTAATTCTCTCTAAAACTATCCTTTCCCTTGCAGAATTACCTTAAACAAGGCAATTCTCGAATAGTCTTTTTCAAAACAATCCTTCCTCAAATTGTTTTGAACTAACAACCATTTGTGAGAATGGAAATACGAGTGTTTGTTTCTATTTCGCTAGAACATTTATATTGTAACAAAATTAAAAAACAATAAACAATAATCGAAAGATCGTCTATTTTTACCTTAAAAAATAAAAAATACTAAAAAACGACCATCTCTCACAGTACAATTCTTTAAAACTATCCTTCCACATGCAGAATTGCCATAAACACGACAATTCTCAAATAGTTTTAATCAAAACAATCCTTCCTCAAATTGTTTTGAAATAATAACCATTTTGTGAGAATGGGGATTCGAGTAGCCGCGCCTCCTTCTGGGCAAGGGGACTTCGCGGTAAAAACAACTTAGATCTACTTAATAGTAAAACAAAGATTATAAAATTACAAAATGTGGATAAACTACTCCGCGGGGATCCCGTCCTCTAAATATAACTAGTTAAAAAGCCCGAAAGTTTAATTCGGGCTAGGTAAAGTGGGATCATAGCGAAAAACGCAAGATTCAATGTGATCCGCTAGATTAACGACGTATGAATCAACTGTGCATGTTCCGCCACAAGTGCAAAAGAGATCTTGTAAGAGTTTCAGGATGGCCTGGGTAAAGGTTTCAAAGCTCTCTTTAATCTCTTCTGGACTTCTGGTGTCTGGCTTTAATCTTAAGGCGAAGGTTATGTTTACCGGAACAGTGCCGGATTGACTCAGTTCGTAGAGGTCAGTTATGGTTTTGCCGACATGTTTAGATACGGCATCATCTTTAGCATTCAACTTTCTTACTTGTTTTGCAGCTCGTCGTCGACGAAGATTAGTTGGTATCATAGTAGCAGTGGCAGCCATATGACCTCCTTCAATTGTGATGTACGTTCTTCCATCTTAGACTAGCTCATGAGTTGTTTTTTGTCTACCCAAAAAGAAAAACAGCCTTGGGTGAAAACCCAAGGCTGTTTCTTGTATGTTAGTTCGATAATGGATCTACTAGAAGCGCCGTCGACGACCGAATATCCGTTCGAAGGAAGTTCTTCCAGGAATGCGGTCGAGATCTTCGACGCTGAAGATCTCGATAGTGCCGCTGGTAGCTGGCGTTTGCCTTATCAGATCTTCGATCTGTGCTGTAAGCTCTGGTCCAAACATTGCGGCCAGTTCTTCGGGAATACGGATGTTCGATGATTCAATTGATGTCCGTATTTGATCCGCCAGTTCTTTGGTCGCAATGTGCCCTTTACAGGTAGGGCACCCGGGGAAGCAATCGACAAAAGCCATACCCATTTTATCGGCGAACTTCTTTGTCTCTTCGAGCCCGATCTGGTTCACGGCAAACTCCGTGATCGGGTCGTAGACGATTCCATGCTTGTTGTTCATGATCCCCACAAATAGGGCTTCTGCGGCTAGCTTGCCGCGGACGTCGTCCGGGAAGAAGTCGTCTTTACGCGCTCCGCACTGCAAAGCGAGCGCCGTCAATGCCTCGTCTGCGTCCCTAGGGCACGAAGCTGTTTTCACATCTTCAATCGCCCTGGCTAGGGTCTCATGTGCCGGTGTCGATGGTGGAACATGAGGTGCTGTTTCTGGTTCAACAGCTTCCGGTTCAGTAACTGCCTCTGTTTCAGCCGCGCCCTGTTGATCGTCTGCACGAGTCTCTACCGTGACCACTACCGGTGTATCTTCTTCTGCTACCTGGTTTTCTGTTCTGTCTTTGTTTTCCGGTTGTCCCATTCCTTCAATTTCTGACTTAGCCAATTTCTGGTCCCTCATCTTTCACTGATTTCGTCCCACAAAAGTAAATAAATTCACTTATAGCGGACGAGAGAAATAATACCAGAAAATTGAGGTAATGTCAATCTCTTAGCAGTAATTATTTGCTATAATTTAATTGTGAATAAAAAAGGTATTAGGGCGATTGAAAAATTTACTCAGTTGGGGACGGCGGATGTTCACATCCACACCGTGAATTCTGACGGTCGTCCAACAGTGCCGGAAGTTTTAGATTACGTTGAAAATCAGACCAATCTTGATGTTATTGCTATTTGCGATCACGATACCATGGCCGGGGCTTTTGAAGCTGAAAAATTGGTGAAAGAGAAAAAATACAGCTTTGATCTCGTTTTAGGTGAAGAAATAACTTCGATTCAAGGCCATCTCTTGGGTTTATTCTTAAAAGAGCCGATTGAGGCCAACTTGGATGCCGCCGAGGTAATTAAAAGAGTGCATGCCCAAGGTGGCTTGGTTGTTTCTTGTCATCCGTTCGAACAGTCCAGATGGAATAACAGAGACCGCCCAATGATGAACGGCATTGGTTTAAAAACATTGATGAGGGTTGGGAAAGATTTAGATGGCATTGAAGTAATTAACGCCACTCCGACTCTTGGCGACGAAAATATCAGGGCCGCCTTGATTAACGAAACTATTTTGCAGGCGGAATTAGGTAATTCCGACGCTCATATTCTTGAAGCAATTGGGAAGGGTTATACCTTATTTGAAGGGGAAACAGCCGCCGAGTTTCGTAAAGCCATCGAAACACATCAAACCCGGGCGATGTCTGATAAATGGACGATTTTAGCGATTATTAAATATGCCTTCTTTTTTATTCCACGTGGTTTGCGGATCTTATGGGATACCGTTTTACACGGGAGAACTAAGAAGGTGGAATAAAAGGGAAATCAAAAGGGTGACAAAGGGGAAGAAGATCAAAAGGAAAATCAGAAGAGAATCAAAAGGGGAATATTTAATTTTTAATTCGCATAGGAGACCCTTATGTTATCCCATTCGAACCCCTTGGGATATCGCAATTTGTTAACCTGGCAGCAAGCCAACGATATATTTGAATTAACTGAAAAATTCGTTGTATCTTTTCCGTCAAAGCATCCAAAAACCGGTCAATATTTAACCGATTTAAAAGACCAGATGATTCGTTCGGCCAGAAGTGTAGTCAGGAATATCGAAGAAGGGTATTTGAGGACTTCGACCAAAGAATATATATCGTTCCTAGGATTTTCGGCCGGATCTCTGGAAGAACTCATAGGGGATTTCAAGTATTGCCAAAAGGGAGAGATTGGGGATCCAAAAGGGTGTGCAAAAGGGATACAAATGGGAGTTGGCGAAGCTAAAATGCTGCAAAAACAGATTAAAAGTTTGGAAGAAAAGGGTTATAGAGAAAAGACGGTTAGTGGCAATGATATGGCTCGAAAAGAACTCAAAAATAGAGCTAAAATTGAGAAAGATTTTGATGAGTATCTAAAAGATATTTTAGATAAAAGTGATAATAAGAATAAATAAGCTTTTGATTCTCTTTTGTTTCCTCTTATGTATCCCATCTGTTTTTCCCCTTTCGTTTTCTCCCTTATATTCTCTTCCCTTTTGTTCCCTTACGATCTCTAATAAAAAATCCCCGCCGGATAAAATCCGACGGGGAAGTGTCATATATTACTTTTCGACGAGAAGCCTTGAGGTTCCGTTTGCCCACTTTTCTAGCTGGGTGCGCAGTTCCCATTGTCCTTCCGAGGTAAACCGTTCGTAAATCTTCTTATCTACAATCAAGGTACTGTTTTCGAACTTAATCTCAAAGAAGTTTACTTGATCAAAAGAGCCTTCGATGGCTGGAATTGACCATATACCATCCTTTATGGAAGGCTCATTGGGCAAACCAATTATAACCTTTTCATGTTCGATCATATCTGCCGGCTGTGCCCATGCAGCCCATCTCGGCTTCCTTGATAAGGAAATCCAGCCCTTTTCCAGGAGAAGATTCTTTCGTTCAAAGGGCTTGATATACGATCTTGCAATCAGATAGCAGTTTAGTGTAGAGCAAACAGCTACAATAACAACATCCGAAAGGGCATATGAAACGCTGGGACAAGTTTTATGGAATAAAACTATCCCAAGTATTGGACCTAAACCATAAGCCATTATTTGCCAAAACATATTTCTCCTCACCTGTCAGGGCCGGTGCCGCCACATAATTTGTTACTGATCTTTAGGAATTAAAACTGCCTTACCGTCGACGATAATCAAACCGTCTTTGTCATAGCCATTTGGAAGTTTGGGCAAAACGCCTTTTTTCTTTTTGGCTCGAAGGTGATCAATCCACTGGTCAAGCAGTTTGCTATCTCCTTGAGCAAATTTAACAAGAGCCTCCTTATAGGTAGCTTCCTCATCTTTATCAAGTTGGACTTGAGCGATAGCCGGCAGTATCCATTTTTTACCACTTTCGCTGCCGTTGTATAAGCAAAGACCCATAATCAGGGCTAACAGTAATATTGAAACTGTAGGTAGATAATCTTGCACTTTACTCATTTTTTTTCTCTCCTTATTGTTAAAGGTCTAATCTGTTACCCCTATTAGGTAACAAGCCATTGTAGCATAAGCAGATTAATTTGTCAATATATTAATACAGATATTTGACTCTAATTTAGAGGTCTAATATAGCGAAGTTTCTTGACAATTGTCGTAAAAAAAGATACAATTTAGTTAATGAATGATTTAAATAACAACCAAAAATTTATCAAACAATTGGAGAAATTCGGATTGAAACCGCAAGAAGCCGTAATTTATTTGGCTTGTTTAAAATTAGGCGAAGCCACTGTGGGTCAGATCGCCAAAGAATCAGGGATTCAAAGAACCTTTGTTTATGACGTGGTTGAGGACTTGGTGAAGATGGGGTTTTTCTCATTGGTAGAAGACATTAGCGTTAAAAAATACAGCGGCGTTTCAATTGAGCAATTTAAAAGAATCCAAACAGAAAAACTACGTGAATTTGAAGAAATTATGCCAGAGCTACGAGCTTTAGAAAGTTCCGGCCAAAGTCCAAAGGTTCAGTTTTTCAAAGGTGTTGAAGGAATTAAACTCGCTTTGGAAGACACTTTAAACCAGGAATCAGGAAGTGAAATCGTCGCTTATGCAACGGCTGAAGGTTTGTATTCCGAAGAACCGGAATTTGTAATAGAATATCTCAGTAAAAGAGTAGCTAAAGGAATCACTGCTAGAAATATCGCACCTGATGCGCCGATTAACAGAGAATATGCTTCTCACAACAGAGAACATTTACGCAAGACTCGTCTTGTTCCGGCCGACAAATTTCCTTTTACTAACGAGATCGATATTTATGGTAACAAGGTGGCGATCATGTCTTTACAAGGTGAACTCTTGGCGGTAATCATCGAATCGGAATCGATTGCTAAAACGCAACGAGCTATTTTTGAACTCGCTTGGTTGGGGGCAGGAATAGTAAAAAGTTGAAAGTAAGGATTGCTTCGCTCTGCTCGCAATGACAAAAGCAAATTGATATACTAATATTACTAAAAATGGATTCTGGAACTTGCCGACGGCCGGTCCGGAATGACAAATAAAAGGAGTGGAATGAATGAAGATACTATTGAATTAGATCAAAAAGATCTAGCCATCGACAAAAAAATTGAAAGTGAAGTTGAGCGGGTTGAAAACGAAATCGATACTTTAAGTAAAGTCACATTTATGGACTCACTTTTAGATAAACAAACGGAAATCCGCAACATGCTTGATGTCCGGTCGAATATTGTCATCGGGTTTAATTCAGCCTTGATTGTTTTGTTGGTTACTTATTTCCGCGATAATATCGACGGCAATCCGGTTTTTTGGGTCTTGCTTAGTGCATTAATCCTCTCACTTTTTCTGGCTATTGTTGCCTTAAAACCGCCTCACACCACTACAAAAAAAGGCCAGAAGGAAAGTTTATTTTACCATCATCATATCAACGCAATGGATTTAGATGAGTATCGTAAAGAAATTCACAAAGCGCTAGACGACGAACGGCAGATTTATGATGCCTACATTACCGAAGTCTATAATATAACCTGTTACTCAAACATCCCAAGAAAGAGATTTCTATATTCGTCCCTCAGAGTGCTGATATATGGTATGATGTTGGCAATTTTGATCTACGTTTTTATGTTAATTGCCGACTCGCCGGTTAACTTGTTCTAGTTTTTCTTCAATAACTGTCATAATTTTTTGAAGTGATTGATTTTTAATATTTATTTTTTGGTGCTTTATTTTATGGATTAAATAGAAAAACTCTCCAGGTTTTTTAAGGTTGAAATAATAAACATTCTTGTTCCCAACAGGAAACAGCTCTAAAAGCCCTTTTAGTTTGGTGGCGACAACAGGTTTACCGCAGGCTAAATATTGGTAAATTTTGCTAGGAAAAATAATATTGGTGATGTTGTTTTTTTGAAATGAGTTAATACATATATCTGCTAAGTTGATATATGTATTGAGTTCCAAATAATCGATAAAACCTGTCAAGAAAACATTTTTATCGAGGTTATATTCTTTAATCATTTTCTTTAGCAAACCTTCTTGTTCACCGTGTCCAACAATAATCATCTTAAGGTTTCGCTTCAATTTCGGATTCTCTCCAAGGTATTTTATTAAGATATCTAAACCTGAAAAATTATATAGAGTACCCGCAAACAGGACAACATTATCCTGTTTTTTGATCCAAAATTTCTCAATAAGATCTATATTTTTTTTCTGGGGAAAGAAAAGATCAGCATCTGATCCAGTCGGTAGATAAGAGGTGGTTTTAGGGTCGCCCCCCATCTTAATGGCATATTTTACCAGTCGAGGCGTAATGGCAGTAATTTCAGTTACCCGCTTATAGATATATTTCTCCATCAAATAAGTTGGCCAAGAAAGTAATTTAGATGGCACCAGTTGATGCAAGACGTCGAGCATACGAAAATGCACTGGGATTTTATATTTTTTGGCATAATAAAGTGTTTGTAAGCCGTTGGTTGGAACAGAATAAAGAATTATTTGATTTATTTTATATTTTTTTATTGTTTTTTTAATTAACGAAAAATAAGAAAAAAAGGCAAATAAGCGGCTGATTCCCGGAATTTTAATAATGCCAGGGCGAATTAGAGTTACCCCCTTTTTCTTATTGGCTTTTTTAACATTCAAGTAATATTCTGTTTTGAAGCTGCCTAAATCAAATAAATTACTTTTTTTCCAAGCCATCGGATAATCGATTACAAAAACCCGATGGCCATTTGAAGCCAGGAGTTCAGGAATTATTTGAAATTCATAGACTACTTTTTTAACATATTCGGTCTCGTGAATAACCAAAATATTCATTTTGTTCTTTCCAATTAAATACGATAGAATATTAATATGGACAAAAATAAAGTATCAAGGAATAACAGGTATTGCAAACTTTAATATGAATTATTTATATATTTTAAGCTTTGTTTCTCTATTAGGTTGGTCATTTTTTCTATCTTTAAGGTATAAAAAATACGCACCATATTTTCCTTTTTTGGTGGCAACTGGATTAATTTCTATCTTGTATGTGGCCGGGTTTTTTAAAATTTTGCTGATTGTTAGTTTTGTGATATTTTTGCTTGGCTTTCTGCTCCCGATGTATTCGATTTTTAAATTAAAGGTAACTTGGCAAGAGATTAAAAGTTTACCCTTCGGCTTCTATTTTCTCTTATTTTCAGGACTGGCTTGGTTTGTTTTTACTCTTAAAGCAAGTATTTTTGGCTGGGATGAGTTTTTCTGGGGGCAATTCACCAAAGCAATTCTACATACCGATAATTTTTATACAACTGAAAGTGCTATCTTAGTCGGCAAAATCAATTATCCACCTGGGATTGCCTTATTTCAGTATTTTTTCCTGAGGTTCTCAAGATACAACGAAGCGGTCTTGTATTTTGCTCAAGGTATTTTAGTTCTTTCTTCGATTTCTTTTATTTTCGATCTAGTTGGCAAGCACTGGAAAAAACTTATAGTCTTTACTGTAGCTACTTTTTCCGCCTTGCTTTACTTTGGGCCAGGTCTTTTATCGATTACAAATGATCATATTATTGGTGTAATCTTCGCCAGTGCTGTTTTATCCTCGGTTTATATTTTAAGAACCGGAAAGTCAAAATTAATGCTTATCCCGGCTATTTTTTGTTTACCTATCATTAAAATAACAGGTATAGCTTTATCACTTACTGTTGTTTTAATTATTTGTCTGGATCTGTTAATTAAGAATTTGAGTAAAATTAAAAATCGTTTAAAGTTGAATAACTGGAAGAACATGCTTGGGATAATCATATTAATGGGGCTGGCGGCAGTCGTTCCAATGAAGAGTTGGGATTTTTATGTCAAGGGTCAAGGGATCGTCGATTCCAGCTCAATACCGAGTCCATCAAGAATTAATGAAGCGTTTTCAGAAAACGCAACGACACGCGAAAAGACAATCATCGGTAATTTTAAACAGGCTGTTGTTAAAATGCCGATGAATCAACAGGATGGGGGTTATAAGTCTGAACAAAGAATCATCAAATTTTATTTAACCTTCACCGAGAAAATTAACAAACCTGGCTTAACTATACCGATCTGGCTATTAATTTTTACAATTCCTTTAGGGTTTATTATTTATTTTGGCAAGAAAGATGATCGTTCTCGCATCTTGAGCTTGTATATATCTCTTGTAGTTGGGCTTTCTGTCTTTTTATTTCTGCATCTCTTGGCTTACACTTTTTATTTTTCTGAATTTGAGGGTGTAAATTTGGCTTCAATGAGCCGCTATATCAACTCTTATCTTTTAGGCATGGCACTAATCACTATAGGCTCGCTCGCAGTTTTTATGAAAGAAAACCCTAAATACGAGAAGGTATTAGGCTGGATATCAGATATAATTTTGCTGTTTCTTCTTATTTTTCATACACCTCCTTTTTATCAATTAATAGTTCCGCCGCAGATTATGGCTAAATCAACTGAAGTGGTACGGGAAAAAACTAAACCGTTTTCAGATGATATAAATGCTAGAACCGAGGAATCAAGCAAGGTTTGGCTGATATATCAGAACACAAACGGATGGGAATGTATGATGGTGAGATATGAAATCGCTCCAAGAATCATGAACGGAGGCGATGGCAGTTGGTCTCTGGGGGAGAAATATGGTTCTGGCGACGTCTGGACAAATAACGCCTCGAAAGAAAATTGGAGTTATAGACTGACTAACGAGAAGTTTGATTACGTTTATTTGGCCCAGGCGGATGATAATTTCTGGACGCATTATGGTGATTAAATTCACACCGTTATCTTTTTTTTCTACCATAAGCTCTTTAAGGTAGAAAAAAAAGATAACGGTGTGAATTTAATTGCTAAATAATTAGATCTCGTTCTTGTGCCAGACAGTTCGATTAATATAGTCGGTATAGCTCATAATGGTTCGGGCCACCTTCTTGGAGACGTTTTTAACATCGTAATCTGGTACAGTTTTAGTCACCCGTTCTTTGGAAGAAAAGTCACTGGTGATAATTTGAATTGATTGAAGCACATTTGCAGGTTTAAGTCCAGACATTATTAAAGTTCCTTCATCCATACCCTCCGGTCTTTCATGGGCTTGTCTGATCATAATAGCTGGAAAGTTTAGGATAGAAGATTCTTCTGTAAGAGTACCGCTATCTGAAAGAACACAGTAAGCGTTCTGTTGAAGTTTGACGTAATCAAACATACCGAGAGGTTTTAGAAACTGGATCCTTTTATCGAAGTCTTTATCTTTAAGATTTTCAATTTTTTTACGAGTTCTTGGATGAGTGGAAACAATTACAGGCATTTTATACTCTCGGGCAACTGCATTGAGTGAATCAAGAAGATTATCAAAGTTCTCTGGATAATCGATATTCTCTTCTCGGTGAGCGCTGACTACAAAATATTTTTTCTTGGTTAATTTTAATTTTGTAAGAACTTTACTGGTTTTAATCTTAGGCATATAGAAATTCAAAATTTCCATCATCGGTGAACCAGTCTTGATAATCGTTTCAGGTTTGATTCCTTCGGCCAAAAGATGTCTTCGCGCATGCTCGGTCAATGGCATATTAATATCACTTAAGTGATCAACAATCTTTCGGTTGATGTCCTCTGGTACCCGTTGATCGAAGGCACGGTTTCCGGCTTCCATATGAAAGACGGGGATTTTTTTTCTTTTAGCGGAAATTATCGATAAACAGCTATTTGTATCACCATACAGGAGAACGGCGTCAGGTTTCTCTTTTTCAAATAATTCATCGGATAGGTTAATAATATTGCCGATTGTGCCGGCGACATTTTCTGTGGCGGCATTTAAGAAGAAGTCTGGCTTTTTGATGCCTAATTCTTTAAAAAATATCTCATTTAACTCATAATCGTAATTTTGTCCGGTATGGACAATGACATGGTTAAAATGTTTATCTAGTTCATGCATTACTCGGCTGAGACGAATAATTTCGGGTCTTGTACCGACAATGGTCATAATTTTCAATTTTGAAAATTTCCGCGATTTCTCGGGGAGCAAATCTATGACTTTTATTTTTGAAGCTTTTTGAGGCACTTGCTTTCCTTCTGTTTGGCTATCTTTTTTATCAAGATATGAGTATAAGGTTTTAAACAGGTTTATGTCAAAGGGGGTATTAAGATCAGGTTTTATATCTTTATCGAGATATGAACGCTTATATTGCATTAATTTCTTGAGTAACTCTGAAACCAAAATTCGCTTATAAGGTTTGATATCGATTTTGTTTACCCATTGGTTGCTTTTGGCGATATCAAGAATTTTAACGGCCAAATCGTCAACGAAAATTAGTTTTAATTCACTATCATTCGTCAGTTTTGGTTTTTGATCATGAGTCAGTTGATAGCAAAAAGTTGACAGAGCTGAATTATGGAAAGGCCTGGCATTTGGTCCAAAAACATGGGGGATTAATAAACCCGAAAATTTCGTTTTATTTTTTTTTGCCCAGTTGTTTAAGAGCATTCTCGAATCTCTCTTTGACTTACCAAAAGCGTTATCGGTTTTTTCGTGAATTGACGAAGCAAAAATAACGCCCGCTTTGTTGCCGGTTTTCTCTAGTGCGCTAATCAATTTATTGGTTAAATCAATATTTGTTTGATAGAGTTCAGAATCGTCACCCCGAGACATACCAGCCAAATGGATGATTACATCTGATTTAGAGACAAAATCTTCCAATTTTTTATCACTTTGGAAAAAAACATCCTTAAACTCAATAACATCAAATTCATCGTCTGAGTTTCTTTGAATATAATTCTTCAGTGACGAACCGATAAAGCCACTTTGGCCAGTAATACCAATCTTGATTAGTTTATTCATGATTCATACTTTCGATAAATATGACTAGAAGCGTAGTCTTTGTGCATTTTCTTGATTAAAGCATTCCAAGTTGGTGGCTTGTAGCCTGTTTTTTTGCGAAATCTATCAGAGTTAATGGATCGGTCTACCACTTCTTTATCATCAGGTTTGATTTTAATTTTTTTCTTATATTCTTTGGCGATCAGGTTTAATAAATCATTTTTATTGATTGGCTCGGCGGAAACATGGTAAAGGCCGGATAGCTGGTGATTTGGAATAATAAACTTTGTTAAAATTTCTGCCAGTTCTACTGTGGGAACGCCGGAATAGATAGCCTTTCTATAGCCCCAGGTGCTCCCAGACTGCGATAGAAACCATTCCACGATTCCTTTATAGCCTTGCAACTCATGACCGATACAAGAGGTTCGTAGTGTCAAGCAATTCTTATAGTTAGTTACTTCGCCTAAAAATTTGGTTTTACCATAGGTATCAGTTGCATCTGTTAGATCTTTTTCGTAATAATAACCTGTTATTCCGGAAAAAACGCAATCGGTGCTAAGATGAATTAATCTTACATTGGCCGCGCTTAACAGGTGTGCCAGCCGATGTGGAAACAGGGCATTCATATAAATGGCGACAGGTAAATCATTGGCATTAGACATTTGTTTGATCAAACCTACACAATTAATGACAATGCTTGGCCTGGCCACTTCAACAACACGAATAACAGAATCGAAGTTCTCGATTTCTATATGATTGAAAATCTGTTTTTTGTATTTTTCGGCAATTAATTTTTCTTGAGTCTCATTTGGCACGGTCCCAAATACTTCGTATTTTCTACTTTGCGATAGCTTTCGAAAGAGGGTATTGCCGATCATACCAGAAGCACCTAAAATTAAGATTTTTGTTTTAGCCATTGCATAATTAAATTAATCATATTAAAGCAAGGATGTAAACAAAAATATATTCCCTTTTATTTTCTTCTTTGTGTCGTACTAGCTACGGAATAAAGTTAATTACAAAAAGTATTGTCACTACATTTAATAAAGTTATCTAAACGATTTTTTTAAAGGTATGAATATAGACATCCGATAACATAATATTACCGAGTATATCTGTTGTTTGCGGAATTACTCATGCGATGTTACGATGAAAATTAGTTTTGCTGGAAATAAAATGAATAAAGCTTCAGAAAATAAAAAAATATTGTTTGTAATCCCTTATTTTGCGCCGGCATGGAGTTACGGCGGCCCTGTTAGGGTAACTTTTGATTTTGCAAAGGAACTGACAAGAATGGGGAATTCTGTCACTGTGGTAACAACTGATGTTTTGGATTCAAAACAAAGGAATAAAAAGTTAAGAGAAAAGATTGAAGGCATACAGGTTATCCGATTTAAAAACTTTAATAATAAGTTGGCAAAGAATTTTAATCTTTATATCCCTGTGGGAATGAAAAAGTGGCTGGATTTAAATATTAAGAATTATGATGTAATCCATATCCATGAATTTTTTACTTATCAATCAATTATCACTGGTAGGATTTGCCACAAACTTAACAAGAAATATGTTTTTCAACCTCATGGGTCATTATTTTCAGCAGCCAGAAAGTCTAAGTTCTATACAATCAAAAATTTTATCATAAAAAGATTTGCATCTTTGGCTCTTAATAGTAGTGCTGTTATTGTTCTTAATGAGAAGGAGAAAAAAGGTGTGTTGGAAATCTTGCCGCAAATTAAATCGAAGATTGAAATTGTTCCAAATGGTCTCGATTTGAGTGAATATTGGAATATTAAGCCGGCCGATGTTCGTAAAAGCTATGGTATTCCGCATAAGGATAAAATCATTGTATTTATTGGTAGAATCCACAGGCAAAAAGGGCTGGATATTTCACTTAAGGTACTTTCCAAAATTAAAGATAGATTATCTTTTACTTTTTTGATTATTGGTCCAGACGAGGGGGAAAGAGCCAACATTGAACGATTAGCAAGAAGACTTGGATTACAAGACCGCATTATTTTTACTGGTTTATTATCGGGCATTAAAAAGCTTGAGATACTTAAAAGCGCCGATCTTTCTCTTTTAAATTCGCGGTCAGAAGGTTTACCGACCTCGCTACTTGAATCCGCTGCTCTTGGCTTACCTATAGTTTGCTCTCTTGAGTCAAATTTGCCAACAGTTGAAAAATTTAAGGCAGGTTTTGTTGTAAAAGGTGAATCGAAAGCGGCCGAATCAATAAAGATTATCTTGAAAGATGGCAATTTGCATTCTAAATTATCGAAAAATGCTTTAAAATTAGCAGAGAGTTATAATATTAAAGACTTAGCAATAATTCTTAAAGACATCTATAATACAAAATAATGATACATAATATTATAATCTCTGTAGCCATTTTTTTTCTCTTTTTAATAAGTTCTTTTGCTATGTTTTTACCTTTAAAGCACTTAATGAAAGATGAAAAAATAGCCTTAAGATATGCCATTCCTTTTTCTCTGTCATTGGAAATTATTATTGGCTATATATTCTATTGCACTAGCACGATGAGATACTTTCCTGAGTCTTATTTATCTTTTGTTGTCTTAGCTAACTTATGGGTTTGTTATAAAATAAAACTACCCGAATTAAGAAAAGTTAGGTTTAATTGGTTAGCAATCTTTTCAGTAATAATATTATCAATAGTTATAATATATACCCGTTATTTTGACAGTTTTAAATTCATTGGTCCTGGGAGCAATGACACTTATAATCATCTATTTTTTGTAAAAAATTTATTGAGCCCTGGCTATTTGAGCAATGGCTTTTATGCTCCTGGTTTTCACATAATACTAATGCCTCTAGCGAAAATTATATCTTTTGCAGATCTCTATCGGTTCACTGGGCCTGCTATTGGAATGGTAACTGTTATCGCTTTCATACTTTTAATTCACAATTTCCTAAAAAATAAGGTATTAACTGTATTTCTTTTGGCATTACTGGTTTTGCCAATTTATAATCAATTTACATTACAGACGATTGGTTTTTTCTCCTCTTCTTTAACTTTTATCTATTTTGCTGCCTTTATTGTTTTAATTTCTGATCAAGAAATTAAAAGAAGAAAACTAAATCTGGTTTTGTTCCTGATTTTCTCCGTCGCTCTAGCTCTGTCTGTGCCATATTTTTTTATTTCATTACTTCCCACAGCCGCAGTTCTTTTTCTTGCGGTTTTTGTATTCAATAAAAAATTTACTAAAGGGTACTCTCGCTATCTTTTGTGTATAAATCTATTTTTGTTTATCGGTTTTCTAACTTCATTTGGACATGTTTATATTCAATCAAATGTCTTGAAAAGATATTATGGATTTCCAGGTATTCAAGTGACCGTCGGAGAGGAATCAACCACAAATGATGCTATTACTGAAGATCTCAAAATGCCGGGATATGTACAAAAAAATCCATATTTGAAGCCCATGCTTGGTACTGGCTATGACGCAATAAGGGTAAAAAATGTTAGATCAATTAATTCCATACTCGGTCTAGGTTCATATTTATGGATTGGGTTTTCAACTTTTCTTTTTATTTATGCTTTACGTAAAAAAAACGCATTACTCTTGACTTTGTCTATTGCAAGCTTGGTATACGGCTTAAGCACGCAGACAGGAATTTTTGAAATGAGCAATTACAGAGGTAGAAGCGGATGGTATTTATTAATGCTTTCAATTTTTGGCCTAACAACTTTTGTTGATCAAATCTATTCAAAAAAAATGTATCACTATTTGCTAGTTGGCTCTGTTTTGATCTCTGCATCTGGTTTATTTTTACCGCCAAAGTTTTACAGATCATATTATGATGAAGAATTTAGAGTGATTAGTCGGTTAGCAAAGCAATATACGGATAAAAATTTGACATTAATCACCAGTAGTTATCAGCTCGGCATGGTAGCTCAAAACATTACCTTGCAAGAATTAAAACCCGACTATTTACAAAACAATAATTCGGTATTAATTCTTGAAAAAAAGATACTACGTCCTGATCCAGTTTTGTCCCAAGGTGCAGCCTCAACTGATAAGGGCTTTAAAAACTACAGTGAAAAGTTTGAAGCGCGTGAAAAGTCCATCAAATCTAGTATCGAGAGTATAAAACAAGACGAACATTTTACAGACTATACAAAATTTTTTGAAAACGAGAACTTTTTTATTTTAACGAATATCAAGGATTAGTTTTTTTCGCAGTACTCTATCGCCGCTAATAGTTCTTTAGCAAAAACTGACGCTTTCTCAACGCTGTCTTTTTTTGATAGAAATGTTCCGGCTCTAATTGAAACTCTGCTCGATGATCGAAGCATTTTGTAAATATATTCATACGTATCCTTTTTGTTTACTGAAGCGTTCGCCAATTTCGATAATTGCATGCCAAGGTTATAAAGATCGGAACAATAATCAGCGGCCGGGTGAAGATTATGATAAAGATTTGGCGCAAAAGACAAAATCGGTTTGCCATACATTAGCGCTTCTATCCCGGTTGTCGCATTATAAGTTAAAATTCCTCGGCTGGATTTAAGAATATCGGAGATTGGGATATCAGGGGAAATAAGTCTAACGCATGGCAAGGCTCCAACTTTTTTAAGGAAAGAGAAGGAGAAACGTTTTCTCCACCCAGGATGTTCTCTAACATATAGGTAATACCCAAAAGGTAAAACACGGCTGATACTTTCAATTAGTGAGAATTGGTTCATGTAAGGCAAGGCACGCAGTGAGACCGTTGATTCAGTCGGTAAATGAAAACCGAAGAAAAAATATGGCCTATTTTTGTAAAATTTTTTTCTAATCAGAGTCTTAAGTATCTTTTCTTCGAAAAGAAAATAAGGTTTTAAAAAAAACAATTTTATAAATTGCGGATATTTGTAGAAATGGATTAGCCGTTGTAAGTAAAACTCTTTAAAATCAGCTTTAAGATGCTCTACTGGTGGATACGCGGGTCTGTTATGTCTAGCGAAGTCGTTAACAAAATTTTTTGCAAAAGATCTGGTGATTTTCTTATCAAGAGTTGCCAGGACAATTTTCTCTTTTCCAAATGCGAATTGTTGATGGAACACGCATCTGCCTAAAAATGACTCGGTTTGACGTAGAAATATTTTTTTCTTTTTTAAACAAATGACCCTAGCAAGTTCCATTTCCACTTCAGGGCTTTGATCACAGAAGACGACATCCAATTTTTTTTGATCAATAATATTTTCTAAAAATAAAAATTTGTGGACCAAATGGCCGAGACTGGAAAACTCTTTTTCGGTTAAGTGAATTTTCCTAAAATCTTGGTTTTTGGAAACCTGGATAAGATCAGGGAAATAAGCCTGTTTGAAAGTAAACTGGTATTCGTCCTCTAACTTTGCCGCTGTCTTTTTTATCAGTTTATCATTTTTTAAGACTATTTTTTTTGGGTCAAAGAAAAAGTTATTTTTTGACTTGATTCTTGGAACCATTGCGTTAGAAAAAAATATAAAGCTAATTTTGTTACCAGATTTATCGACATTTTCCTCGACAAACTTAAGAAAATCGGGATAGTATCGGCTTAAGCTTTTACCTTCAACATATTTATTGGTGATCCAGAGTATATTCATAATTTTCCCTGTTTTAGAAAATTTCCGCGATCCGCTCGAAAGCGGATCTATTTTTTAACCTAGTATCCTCGGTTTAATAATAGCCAAGGTTTGGGCGCGAAACAAGGGGCGGGTTTCCTTAAAAAACGCGTTTGAGAAATATGTCGCGATCGAAATTGAAAGGAGAGCTACAAACGCCGCTCCGACAACTCCATATTTCGGAATAAAAATCAGGTTTAGAACAATACTTACAGTAGATCCGATCAAGGTTTTGATCGGTAAATATTTTTGCAGGTTTTCAGCAAATAGCCATTTTTGGCCGGCAATATCTAAAAAAGCTGGGACGGCCGTCCAAACATAAATTGAGAGAACGATTGCCGCCGAGTCATATTTTGGCCCATAGAGAAAATAAATGATTTGGTGTGAAAAAACAGAAATTGGCAGACTCATAAATATTGCCATAATTACCATTAAGCTGTAAAGTTTTTTCATTCTGCGCTCATATAGATGAACAGAATTTAATTTAGTGTAGATGATCGATGGATAAACTGAAATTGTGATGGCTGTAGCGATAAAACTCCAAGAATTAGTTAGCATTGTTCCGACTGAATAATTGCCCAAAGCTGCATCATTGATAAAAGAACCGACTAAAATTTTATCTGCAGTTGAGTACACCGTGGCTAATATTCCAGCGATAATTAGAGGCAAACCAGCTAAAAAAATCTTTTTGGTAACTTTTTTATCAAATCTCCAACCCAGTATTTTTCTTTTGCTGGCTTTATATACGCTGAGATAGGCGATGGCGCAAATAAATATCTCCGCGGCACTGGCGACAGCAAACCAGACAATACTGTAATGACTGAGCACGAAAAATATTTTCAATAAGTTGGAGACAATAAAAGCTATAGAGCGTGCGATTACGGCATAATTTGATTCGACTCTAGATTCAAACCAATAATTTATGACTTCGAAAGATTGGAATATTGTACCAGAAGCCACAATTAAAACCATCAGCTTAATTGAATTTGCCTGATGGGAGAATAAGTAAATCGAAAAGACACTTAGTAAAAATGCAATTATAGCCCCGGAAAATTTCAACACAAAAGAGCTGCCAAGGATTTTATTTCTTTTTTTAGGAAATTTAACCAATTCTCGCACAACCACATTATTGAGCGATGAACCGATTAAGACGGCAAAAATTGAAACATACGACAAAGCATAGCTCCACTGGCCAAAGTTATCCGGTCCCAAAAACCGTGCAACCCAGACTCCGACAAAAAAGCCGGCGAAAATTCTTAAGGCGTTATCGGCGGTTAGCCATATTGAATTGACGGCCAGTCTCTTGACGCTTTTTTGTTTTAAGATATTTAGATAATGTTTAAGCATTTTTTTTCTGAAATTTTTCTATTTTTTTTGATAATTGCTTGAGCGATATTGAGAGTGTTTTCTTTTATTGTGAGGCTGGAGGTCGGCAGATAGTCGGAATCGGTTGTTCCATTGATGCTAATATTGTCCATGGCCTTAAGAAAAATTTTGAAATCCTTGGGTTTGAAAGTTGACCCCTTGTTTATTTGTTTAACCGCATTTTCTAGATCTGACTTGGTTCTAATTGAGAAAACGCCGGGGGCATATTGGTAAAAGTCGTGGCCAAACATTAAGACCGGTTTGTTTTGGAATAAGCTTTCAAACCCGACTAAACCGACACAGGTGGCGACCGCTAAGCTATTCTTTACTAAATCCTTAGAATCAACTTTTCGGCTAATCAAGCTGACATTTTTGAGGCTTAAAATGTCTTGATAAAACTCTTTTGTTCGACCCAAAGCTCTTTGATTCGGGTGTTCCTTTACGAAGATTTTTACATCTTTTGGCGCACAGGCGGCCAGCAACTGAACGATCATAATCTGATTAACATAGACATCCGCTCGGGGAGAAGTGGACATTTCAGGTTGCACGTGCAGAGCGACGAAAATATATTTGCTTTTAGGTTTGAATTCCGTGCAGTTTTTTTCATAAAAATTCATTAAAATCTTGGTCATTATCTTATCGATAGATCGACGGGCCAAAGATCTGCAAATCAACCCGCCCTCATGGAAATAGACAGTCGGGTTTTCTTTTAATTTTCTACAAATTGCTTGAATTTTCTTTGTACCAACCTTAATTAAGGAGTTCTTTTTCATATAAAAGGGAGTAATATTTTTGCTTTTGTCAGTCTGTAATAAATAATACTTTTCAAATCGCGGGGAAAGATTGATTCTGTCAATTTTGATCCGCGATAGTTTTGTTTTTAGTTTTTTAAATTCATCAACTAGTCCATAATCAGTGTTTTCCCAGTCATCAAAAATCAAACAAGTGTCCGGAATGTGCGTTTGACAAAGAATAATTGTCGGGATGTTTTTTAGCTTACACAGGCAGTAACAAACGAAATCCGAAGTTTCATGGGGAACGTTTTGTGAAAGAAAGAGATCGATTTTTTTCTTCTCAATGGTGTCATTCCAATATCGAAGATGTTTTAAATAGAGACTTTTTCTTTCACGGTAAGAATAATTTTTGAAGGTTTCCAATCTATCTGCCATTCTCATGAATATGGATTCATATTTTCTCATGGCGTCAACTAGATCTTCATCCAACGGTTCGAGCTTATTGAAGTCAATGTCATAGTTGCCCATGAAGTTTATTTTTCGCCAATTAATCAGTATTGCCTTTGAGTTAAGGCGACCAAAATTGGGTTTGAAGTAATTATATGTGAAAATGAAAGTTTCAACATTGATCGATGAAAGTACCTTTTGGGCTATATGATTGGTTCTTCTATCTAGAAATCCGTTAATTATAATATTCATTTTAGAACATTTCCTTGTCTAACGGTGTCCCTCTTTTAATGTTTTTTTTGGCTAATTTGTTCAAAATTACTTTTAAATATTTTGGGGGCAAACCGAATCCGGGCCTAATTGAGCGAATGTTTTTCTCGGTAAATTTTTCATTTTTGCCAATGTCTTCGACAGCAAAGAGAGACCTCGAAAATTCACGGTTCTTTTTTGAAGCTCCAGATAAAACATAGGTTGGTTGACCCAAGGCTTTCTCTGTGTTTCTGATATTTTGAACCATGGCTTTAAATTCATTTGGCTCAAGGGAAAAGGCGACATCCGGCCCGCCGATTTTTTTGTCTAGTATAAAATGTTTTTCAATTATTTTGGCGCCACAAGCCACGGCTGCTACAGGAATCTCGATGTTTAAACTATGATCTGAAAGACCAGCGATTGTCTTGAATTTCTTCTGCATATCAGGAATTGTATTTAAATTCATCTCTTCGTAAGAAGCCGGATAAGAAGAAGTGCACTTTAGTAAAGCAATTTTATGGTTACCCATTCTTTTACAAGCGGCAACTGCTTCTTTGATGTCCGCAAGTTCAGCCACGCCGGTTGAAATGATGATCGGTTTATTTTTTTTGGCGACATATTCAATCAATGGAATATCAGTAATTTCAAAAGAAGCAATTTTATAGGCTGGAACCTTCATTTTTTCCAAGAAGTTCACGGCAGTATTGTCGAAAGGCGATGAAAAACAGATCATACCTAAATCTTCGGCGATCTTTTTCAGCTTAGGCTGCCAATCCCAAGGCATGTAGGCCTCCTGGTAAAGCTTGTGGAGATTTTTGCCGTCCCAGATGGTTCCTTGCTTGATCTTAAAGCAAGCGTTGTCTGAGTCGATTGTGATGGTGTCTGGAGTATAGGTCTGAAGCTTGACCGCGTCGGCGCCAGCTTTTTTCATGGCCTTGATGGTTTTAGCCGCAATGCTAAACTTGTGGCCATGGTTAGCAGATAGTTCGGCAATAACAAAAACAGGTTCATTTTTACCAATATTATGTTTACCAATTTTAAATTTTATTTCTTTTGATGACATTTATTAAATCTCGTAAATATATTTTAAAGACGGGGATTCGTTTACTTTTATCTTTTGATCAAACTTAAACCCTGACTTCTCAAAGGTTTTAACTGACGCGATATTTTCTTCTTTAATCAATGCGGTAATTATTTTTATCTCAGGCCTATCTTTTTTGAGATATTCTATGGCTTCGGTAAGGACTGAATTACTTAACCCTTTACCCCTGAAATATTTGGCGATGCTGATACCAATTATATTTTCGTCTTCGAGCTTGAATTTAACGACACCGACAAACTTACCGTCTTTTTTAGCAATCAAAATTAAAGAATTGTTACTATCTATTTGATTGCCAAACCAGTGCTTGTGTTCGGCCATTGTTATTTCTTTCTTATTGAAAGAATTTTTTCGAACTAATGGATCATTGGCTAAATTAAAAAGATCGACAAGATCGTCTTTATTAGCTTTAAAAACTTTTAATGGCATTTTGCCTTCTTTAACATTAAGAAAATAACTATGAAATCCTGTTAATGCGTACTGGAATTTTTTTGCTATGCAAGTATCCCTTAGCTTCCATTGGCGTTTGTTCAGTGTAATGAAAGATACTGGCGGCAGCGACGGCAGATGCTTTGCCTTTAGAAATAGCTTGGTATAGATCTTCATAAGATCCGGCTCCACCAGAAGCAATTACTGGAATTGAAACGACGTTTGTAACAGCTTTAATCAGGTTGATATCATAGCCGTCCATAGTGCCGTCTTTTTCAATTGAAGTGATCAATATTTCGCCGGCACCTAATTCTTCCAGTTTCTTAGCCCAAACACTTACTTCGATATTTCTTTTCTTTTTACCGGCATGACTATAACAGATATATTTTCCGTCTTTATTCTTTTTAGCATCGATGCTGGCTACAATACATTGCGAGCCGAATAATTTAGCGCCTTCAGTAATAATCGTCGGATCATCATAGGCGGCGCTGTTAATTGCAACTTTATCTGCGCCAGCTCGGAGAAGCTGTTTGATATCATCAACTTTTTTAATTCCGCCGCCGACGGTGAAAGGGACGAAGCATTCGCAAGACATTTCGCTAATCGTCTCAAGATCCAATTTATGATTATCGGCGGTTGCCGTAATATCAACTAAAATTAGCTCGTCCACTTGGCGAGTATTGTAAACTCTGATGGCCGGAAGTAAACTACCGACTCTTCGCCAACTATCAAAACCAATGCCTTTGACCAGGCCGACGTCTTTCCATAATAAAGTTGGTATTACTCTTACTTTTAACATGTTTTTATAAATTCAGTAGAATTTTCGGAATTACAGGTTTAAGAAATTTTTTAATAATTGAAAGCCTGGTCTCTGACTTTTTTCCGGATGGAATTGAGTGCCAAAAATATTATCCGAGATAACGCTTGAAACGAAATTGCCGCAATATGGGGTGGTGGTTAAAATGTTCTTTACACTTCTTGGAATAAAATGGTAACTGTGAACAAAATAATAATCGGTCCCATCAGGGATGTTCTCAAGTATTGGACTTTTTGTTTTACTATAAATTTCATTCCAGCCAACATGAGGAATCTTTTCCTTGTTATCGACTGGTTTTAATTTTTCGACAGTACCATGGATTAAACCCAATCCATCAATTTCACCACCCTCAAATCCTTTATCGGCAAGGAGCTGCATTCCAAGACAAATGCCTAACAGTGGGACTTTATCTTCAATTACGGTTTTTCTGAGCGGTTTTATCCAACATAGGTCTTTTAGATTAGTCATGCCGTCTTTGAACGAACCGACACCTGGTAAAATAATATGAGTGGCATTTTTAAAATCTTCCGGATTAGAAATGATGGAAACGTTCTCGCCGCCACATTCAATCAAGGCGTTGTTTATGGATCCTAAATTACTCATGCCATAATCAATAATCGCGACGTTCATTTTATCCTATTCTAAAGGAAAGATTTTAGTTAAATTACCGTTTTTGTCTTTGATCAAATCACCCCTGGAGTCTGTTTTAAATATTTTTCTATTGGTGAATTTATCGCAAATCTTGATGAATTCTTCTACCGAAATATCTAAAGGCTTTAAAACATCTTCGATAGGTTTATCCATGTATGTCCAAGGGAATTTTCCGTCAACTTCTCTAACAATAGAAACAGCATCTTCTCGACTAATGCGTCCTCGGCGGACATGCAATGAAGCAAGGTCTGACGCTCGGCCAAAGCCAAACTTCAAAAATTTAAAATAATCATGAATGCCAACTTGATAATTGTCGATATTTTCATAATTAACAAATGATCCTTCGATACGTTTTGGAAACGAATTAAAGCCGACTGCTTGAGAAATCAAGACATTTGAATATCCGTCCCAAGGAACGTAGTAGCCTAAAAATATACCCGTTACCCCGATTTTTTTTAGCTCTGCATCAGTTGGATAGGTATAAGGGATCAAATGCTTTTTTTCGATTTCTTCAAGGCCCACTAAATCTGAAACCCGGAGACCTAGAAGTCCCCCGAATTCTTCCAGCCAACTTCTGGTTAAGACATTATTTTCACTGTCGGTTGCCGGCCCGCCATATTCATTTTGAGAATTTTCGCCCCAGACGATCAAAGGAATATTGTATTGAACGGCGGCTCTAACCGGAATAGTGAAAATACCAACATGTTCAGGCCAGGAGATATCGCCAACCTGAGTCAATCCAATACGGTTTAATTTTCGGCGAATAACAGGGTTTGGCGAAAACTCGATATAATCCACACCTAAATTCTTTAGGTTTTCGATGTTTTTTCGGCCGATTTCGGTTAAATGGCAGGTGGTGGCAGTAACACAGAGAGGATTTAGACCAAGTTGAAGCATTTTGTAAACCTGAAAGGTACTGTCTTTGCCACCGCTAACTGGAACAATACAATCCCAATTACTGCTGTTTTTAGAGCGATATTTTTCTACTACTTTGAGGAGTTCTTTTTTTCTTTTGTCCCAGTTTGTTTTTTTTCTTTTTTCAAAGCTGCGGCAAGCATTGCAAACGCCAGTTTTATCAATAAACAAATCGGGTTTTGTGTCAGGCATGACGCATCTTTTGCAATACTTCATGTAACTCCTTATTATTTCTTTTTCTTTAACATTTTGAATTTAATTTCGGCGATTTCCCAATCTTCCAGAGTATCGATATCTTGGACTCTTGTTTCTGGCAGAACCAGAGCTTGGCTTTTCTTAGAGAAAAATTGCTTTTCTTTCAAGAATCTTTTGGTTTTCAGACAGTAGAATTGGCCGGCGTCGTGGTAAATCGGTTCTAAATCTTGGGAACGGGTGCTTATATGTCTTCGCCAAAGCATTTTTAGCCAGCCGTTTTTAATTTTGAAAGACCTTTGAATTGGATAATCGTATTTAACCACGGTGAATACTGAACTTGTTTTCTTTTCTTTCGATAAAATTTGCATCGCTTTTTTAATGTCTTCAACTGAAACTAAGGGTGCTGTGGCAAAAAGGCAGCAAAAGTTGTCGAATTCTTTACCCTGCTTAGCATATTCATTTAAGACTTCAACCACGGCATGAGAAATTGGGGTTTTGTCTTGGGCTGTCGATGTGCTTCTTAAAAAAGGGACAGAAGCACCGGCTTTCTTGGCAATTCTGGCTATTTTTGGATCATCGGTTGAAACCATTACTTCACTGAATTTCCCAGATTTCAAAGCAGCTTCAATTGAATATTCAATAATTGGTTTACCAAAGAATTTCTTGATATTTTTCTTTGGAATCCTCTTACTTCCACCTCTTGCCGGAATTATAGCCAAGTTTTTTTGTTTCATATTTAAAAGCTCTCAAAATCGATTGGTTTATCTGACGCTTGTCCAGTTGCTACGTAATCCAATATACCAGAAAGTTCTGCTTCAACAAAATCAGATGAATTGTCAACCCTTGCGGCCAAAGGTCTTATGGTTAAGCCTTCGAACAGCTTTTCATGTTTTTTCATAAACCGCAAAATACGGCTTAAGTGAGCGGCATGAGAAACAATTACAAGATCGCCACTTTTTTTCTTTAACGCCGGCGGAAGACTAAATTTTTCTACCTGGTCCAGAGTTTTTACAATTTCTCCGTCTGGAACGTATATCTGTTGTTTTAACACTGTAAAGCTTTTCCCAGCTTCTTGGAGTAATGTTACGACCTGCTCTGGTATGCCATTGTAAATCAGAAAAAGGTTTCTGCTTTTTTTCTTATCGATAGCTAAAAATATTTTTTCAGAAAACCGTAGTCTGATGCGATCGGTTCCGCCGTACCATTTCTTATCTTTGTATTTATCATCCGATGGCGAATCAATAAAATCGGACGTCAAAGACCCTGAACCAGAAATACACCAAATCGCCAGAATGTTTTCTGCTTCATCCTTAGAAATCGAATCAAAATCAACAGCTTCAAAGCCAGATATTTCATCGATTATCTCAGTGATAGTCTTGGTTAGGTCTTCTTTTTTCTCCGACCAAAATTCAGGGTGTCTGTTTAAAGCTCGATCGAATATTATTTTTTCAAAAGATTGGTTCATAAATATTTATGGGTGAAAATCGATAATTTGTAGTCTGTAGTTTCCGGTGTCAGCGACATATACTTTATTGCCATAGACTTTAAGATCATAAGCGTTTTTAAATGCACCAACATCCGTGCCTTCTCTTGGTAAGCCGGTGATTTGCCAACCGTCTGTTACTTTACTATCTTGCGTGCCGCCGTACCAGCCAAGGAATTTACCGTCTTTAGAGAATTTTTGGATTCTGGGATTGCCATATTCTAAGATAGCAATTTCTTCGCCATTAATAAAATCCATGGCAACAGGGATATTAAATCCGCCAGGTACGTCAGTAGAGATTGCTTTTCCTGTCATCTCCCAACCGTTTGTCAGCAAGCCATCTTCTTTGGCTCCAATCCAACCCATAAATTTCCCATCCTCAGAAAATCTTTGGACTCGGTTGTTATGTGAATCGATTACGTACATTATCCCATCATCACTAAATTTTGCTGAGTGCAATTTATAAAATCCTCCCGGTTCCGCTGACTGTGCTGGCGATCCACTTAGTTCCCATCCATCTGTCAGTGTTCCGTCAATTTTAGCTCCAATCCAACCAAGAAGTTTTCCATCTTTCGTTGATTTAATTAAGCTATTGGAATCAAAATCGGAAATATAAAGATTATAATTTTTATCAAAATAAGCTGTCGCTGGGCCCGCAAGGGCTCTTTCGAAATTAATTATCGATAAAAACTCACCACTTGGTGAAAATTTTTGGATTCTTTTGTTAGCATAATCTGTAACATAAAAATTGCCGGCAGCGTCGAAATCGACGGCGTGAGGCACATTAAATTCGCCAGGATTACTTCCTTTGACATCTTTGCCGATTTGCTTGATAAGTGAAAAGTTAGAATCCAGAATTTTTACATTATGACCGCTAAAATCACAGGTATAAAAATTGCCGTCTTTATCTTTAGTTATAGAGATCGGCCGACCGATATTTTTTATTTCAGTAACAGAAGAATGATCCATAGGAATTGAGCTTTTCACCTTTTCCTTGCGAAATATTTTATAAATATTTTTTCTTTCGAGAGCACCCAAGACAATCAAAATAACGACGATTAAGAGCGCGACATTTTTTTTCCAAAGAGCCATAATTCACCTCAACTCAGGACTTTTTTAACAGAATCTATAACGTAGTTAACTTCATTATCCGTCATTTTAGGGTACAAAGGCAAACTTAAGCATTGATCGTAGTAATTTTCAGCTTTCGGGAAGTTCCCGTCTTTAAAGTGAAAATGTTTTTTGTAATAAGGTTGGAAGTGAACCGGAATATAATGCACTTGAGTGCCGATGCCGATTTTAGCTAATTGGTTCATAACAGTTTTTCTTGATTTACCGTATTGTCCTATTTTTCTAAAATCAATTTGCAAAACATAGAGATGAAAAGCCGAGGAATTTGGCGTTTTTTCAAACGGTAAGACGACATTTCCCAAAGAAGATAAATCTTGAAATGCTTGGTTATATTTTTTAACGATTTTTTTTCTGAATTTAATGAATTTTTCTAATTTTTTGAGCTGACTTATACCCAAGGCTGCTTGAATATCGGTTAATCGATAGTTGAAACCTAAATTTTGCATTTCATAAAACCAAGATCCGGGATTTTGACTAAATTCCTTAGGATTTTTTGTAATGCCATGAGAACGAAGAAGTAAGAGCTTTTTATAAAGCATATTATCGTTAGTCGTGATAGCTCCGCCTTCTCCTGTCGTGATGGTTTTAACAGGGTGAAAAGAAAAAGTAGTCATGTCGGAATATTTGCAGTTGCCGACTTTTCCGCCATCAGGGTATTCTGAGCCAATCGCATGGGCAGCATCTTCAATTACAAAGAGATTATGTTTTTTTGCAATTTGTTGAATCTCTTCCATGTCAGCGACTTGACCAGCAAAATGAACGGGGATAATGACTTTGGTTTTTCTGGTAATTCTCTTTTTAATTTCAACCGGATCAATATTATATGTATCAGGACAAATGTCAGCGAGAACTGGTTTTATGTTGTTGTAGATTAAGCAGTTTGCTGAGGCGACAAAGGTATTGGGCGTGGTTATGCCTTCGCTGCCTTTCTTAATATCTAAAGCCAAAGTCGCCAAATGTAAGGCGGCTGTGCCATTTGAAACAACGACGCAATACTTAGCGCCTGTTGTTTTGCAAAGTTCCTTTTCGAACTCTTCAACTTTCGGTCCTTGCGCAATTAACTCACTGCCAATCACATCAAGCACTGCTTTTTTGTCTTTTTCGTCGATCCATTGTTTGCCGTAAGGAATGTTCATTATGCTAAAAATATAACTGATATAGATCAGATATGCAAGAAAATAATTGATCTTTAAAGATTAAACCTGTATAGTAATTTGTCGAGGGTTTTTAGCTATGGTACATTAATAAGGTAAAAGGAGGAGGAAAATGCCGCTTTGGTTATTACCTGTATTAGGTAGAGTTTTGGTTGGCAATGGGCTATTTCCAGTTATTCTGAAACAAAACGTCGGATTACCATCAAGGACCCGACGCTTTTTACTACAGTTTTTCTTTTGCACTATTTTTGCTTTAATTGTCGCTATAGCAACTCATCATGTGTCAATAAGTCATACAGCAATCATTATTTTTGTTATCGGGCTTTTTAATGGTTTCGCTGCCTTTGCCCAATGGAAAGCAATAGATATCTCCTTGAGCCGCACATCGCTTTTCACTTTTTGGGACGATATCATTGCCATGGCTCTGAGCCTTCTGATTCTCCATGAAGGGAGAGAGCTTAATGCGGGAGTCTACACGGGAATCATTTTAAGTCTCGGAGCCGTGGTCTTCTTTGCCATCCATTCCTATCAACAGAGAATTCATAGCAATCCTGATGCGAAGGCGGTGCCATTCAAGTTCTATCTGTATGTCGGTTTTTACAGTATAATTTGGGGCTTGGCAACTTTCGCTATGAGATATTTGGGCGTCAAGAATGTGTCTATTGGAGCATTTTTGGCTCCTTGGTATCTTGGGGCGCTTGTGGCTGCCTTTATCATCCTGCTACGGGTAGACAAAAAAGCAATCACAGTCGCGCTAAAGACAAAAGATATTGCGTGGATGTTAGCTTTAAGTTCATGCGTATTTGTTTCCTTAGCCTTGACCTACAAAGCTTATTCTATGGCACCGCAAAATGTCGTCCAGCCTTATTTCCTTATTGGCGAGATGATTTTGCCCACACTGATCGGGCTATACTTCTTCAAAGAGGTGAAAGGTCTGGATAAATCTGAAAAGTTGGTTTTCTCTATCGCCATCATCGGTGGCATCATCATTGCAATTAGTAAATTGTAGATCTTGTTAGGCGGAGAAGTTATTTCTTCGCCTTTTTTAATTGAAAGATCTGTGTTATCATATTGTCAGGAGGGAATACAAATGAAAATTGGGCCATCGACCGGCTGGCTTTTTGCTGTTGGTGTCTTCGATACTGGACAACAAGAACGATTTATAAAAGCATCAGGTGCTAATATCTTTGAGATATGTTTGGATGGTTGGGCTGACAAGAGAACAACTGCTTTGACAAGGAGTAAGTTTGGTTCAGAAACAGTTGGTTTTCGTTCAATCCACCTTCCGCCAATTACAGATAGAGTTCCTGATATTAGCCATATCCAGCACGTAATTGATCATCAGAAGCCAAATGTAGCAGTCGCGCATCTAGAAAAAGTTGGCGCTGATTACCCAATTGCGGTTTACGAAATGCTTCAGCACGGGTTAAGGCCTTTGCAGGTAGATTTAGCTATCGAGAATATGGACAAAAGCAGAGATAGTGGCATCCGCGTCGAAGACATTGTCCAGGTGGCTCATTCGGTTGATCTTAAGTTCGTGCTCGATGTCCAGCACGCATATGAGCAAGATCCGTCGATGAAATATGCCAATGATTTGTACGAAGGCCTGGAAGACCGTTTATCGCATCTGCATGTAAGTGGCGAGTCTCAAGAGAGTAACCACTGTCTCCTTCATAGATCGTCTAACTCAGATGCCATCCTTGGTTTTTTGGAAACAGTTCTTGCAAGAAAGAGCGTTTCATTAATCTTGGAAGGTGAATACAAAACAGTCGATGATCTGTCAGCAGAAATATCCTTTTTGAGAAAGAATCTCAATCAATAGCAGGGGAAGCTTAATGCAGCCATGAAAGTGGCTGCTTTTTAATTAGTGCACAACTAATTGTCGAATTAGTGCACAATATCGATTTTTTTGAGTCCTGAAACGATTTTCTTTTCATCGAGCCATTTATCATTATCGTCAGAAGAATAATTAAAACCCTCTTTAACTTTCTTGCCGCCTTTCTTGGCGTTCTTTTTGCTATCCCACCACTCAAGGTTCGGATAAATAATGAAGTGATCGCCATAATCAAAAGTAAACATTGAATCTTCCGGTGTGATCATTACCTCATGGAGTTTTTCACCTTCACGGATGCCGACCTCTTTAAATTTACCGGTTGGGTTCATGGCTTTAGCTAGATCTACAATCTTATAAGAAGGGATTTTGGAAATATAAGTTTCGCCACCTTTCGCTTCCTTGATGGCTCTAAAAACTAAATCAACTCCTTGATCTAAAGTAATCCAAAAGCGAGTCATTCTTACATCGGTGACAGGTAGAATTTTTTCGCCTTTATCAAGCAAGGTTTTAAAGAAGGGGATAACTGAACCTCTGGAGCCGGAGACATTACCATAGCGGACAACGGAAAATCTGGTATTTTTACTGCCGGCATAAGCATTAGCGGAAATAAAAAGTTTATCGGAAACAAATTTTGTGGCGCCATACAGATTGATCGGGTGTACAGCCTTGTCTGTTGAAAGAGCGACAATTTTTTTGACGCCTTTATCGATGGCTGCATCAATAACATTTTTAGCGCCATCAACATTGGTTTTAATCGCTTCCATTGGGTCATATTCGCAAATCGGTACGTGCTTTAAGGCGGCTGCGTGAATAACTACGTCGACACCATCGAAAGCGCGATGCAATCTTTCCCTGTCACGAACGTCACCAATAAAAAAGCGCAATTTTGAATCATGCTTGGCGAATTCTTTTCGCATCATATATTGCTTGAACTCGTCTCTTGAATAGATAATGATTTTTTTTGGCCTATAGCTCTTCAAAATTCTTTCGGTAAATTTTTTTCCAAACGATCCGGTTCCCCCAGTGATCAAAATTGTTTTGTTGTTTAGCATGTGTTTTAACCTGTTTTAGACTAGTAGACCCAAAGTAACATAATTATTTTTTATTGACAATTTTACTGCTTTTTAAATCCATCAAAGCAATTTTTCGAATCAATCGACTAAATTGCTTCTCTTGTCGGTGAGCTTTCACATAAACACGATACAATATATAAAGCATAAAAACAAAACCGATCCCAACGATTTGACCGACGGTAATACTTCTATTGCTTAGTTTTAAAACCATCTCATTGATGATAGCCGGATTAAAAGCGACAAAAATTACACCGAGCCAAACAATTATCCAAAATAGAAAGACCTGCCAGTTTTCTTCTTTCTTTTTAAAATCTGTCATTGTTTTGGCAATGACGATTACACCGAAAAATAAGGATAAAATTTTTACTAATAGCATATTATTTAAGGATTAGTTTAATGATTAGTTTTAATACGATATTAACTGCGTTTAAAGGATATTGACCACGTTTTTTAGAGTATTCGGTATAAATTGTCTTGATTGGCATTTCAACAAATTTTAGATTGTTTCGGTTGATTTCGCCGATAATTTCGGAGCAAATTTCATATCCCCGGCATGTTAGGTTTAATTCTCGAACAGCTTTCTTGGAAAAGCCCTTAAATCCTGATTGCGAATCTTTGACCCATAGGCCATATATGGCATAAGTAACCCAGTTCATCAAGAAATTACCAAAAGCTTTAAACTTGGGCATCTCTTTGCGTTGTAAAAGTCGGGAACCGATTACTACGTCGTACTTCTTTTTTACAATCAAATTAACGATTTTTTCAATTTCTTTAGGATCATGCTGTCCGTCAGCATCGATAGTGATGGCGATATCAGCGTCATAAAGTTTAGCCGCTTCTAGTCCGGTGATGGTGGCAGCGCCAACACCTTGATTTACCAAATGAGTCAAAACCATAGCCCCGGCGTTTCTTGCTATAATTCCTGTCCGGTCCTCAGAGCCATCATCGATGATAAAAATTTCTTTTTCAGAAATACCGACGATTTTCTTGGGTATCGCCTTGATGACTTTTGTAATTGTGGGTTCCTCGTTAAAAGCGGGGATTAGAATTGCCAATTTCATGATGGTTTAACTATACGGGTAAAATTCGGAGAATGGCAAATAAGTCAACCCTTATTTAATGTTTTGTATTTAAAAAGCCCCTCGAAAGGGGCTTGTCAGACTAGATTCGTAGGTTCATCCTGATGCTCTCGATTGCCTCAGTGATGTTTTCTTGGTGGCCGAAGGCCGAGAGTCGACAGAAACCTTCGCCATCAGGGCCAAAGCCGACGCCCGGTGTGCAAACCACGTTGGTTTCGTTCAGTAGCTTGTCAAAGAAATTCCATGAGGACATACCGTCCGGCACTTTGAGCCAGATGTATGGTGCATTTGTGCCACCGTACACAGTCAATCCCATGTCATAGAGCCCATTCTTGATTAGACGTGCGTTTGACATGTAGTAATTGATTACTTCCTGGCAGGATTGCTGGCCAAGTTCCGAAAGAACAGCCAGTCCGCCAGCTTGGGCGATGTTGCTCGCGCCGTTGAACACGGTAGTGTAGCGTCTGCTCCACATCCTGTGGAGTTCGCCTGGCACCGTATCTTCGACGACCAGTTCCTTCGGCACAATGCTCCAGCCCAATCGCACGCCGGTGAAGCCAGCCCATTTGCTGAAAGATCCAATCTCGATGGCGCATTTTTCGGCGCCCGGGATTTGGTAAATACTTTCGACTAGGCCTCTTTCCTTCTGGTAGTCGACGTAGGCGACATCATAGATGATGACAGCTTTGTGCTCGAGAGCATAATCGACGAATGGCTGAAGGTCAGAGGCCATTGCTACTGCCCCTGTCGGGTTGTTAGGCCGACAGAGGTAAATCAGATCGACATGGCCACTTGGGACTTCTGGGAAGAAGTCATTCATCTCGGTGCAGGGCATATAATACACACCCTCGTACTGCATTTTCCCTTTGTTGAATTGACCGGTTTTGCCCGAGGTGACATTACTATCGACGTAGACCGGATAGGCCGGGCTTTCAACAGCGATGATGCTTTCGTGTGAAAAGATCGAGCTGATGTTGGCGCAATCGCATTTGGAACCGTCGCTAATGAAGAACTCGTCAGCGTCAAGTCTCACGCCGAAACACTTTTTATAGCGCTCAGAAAGAGCCTGACGCAACTTACTGTTACCCTGTTCGTCGCCATAGCCAGAGTAGGTCTCGACATTCATTAACCTGACTGCTTCAAGAGCCATGGCGCTTGCGACAATCTGAGGCAGCGGTTCTGTCGTATTGCCGATCCCCAGACGCATAATCTTCACTTCAGGATGGAAGACCTGAAACTCTTTGGTCCGCCGGGCAATTTCTGGAAAAAGATATCCACCTGCTAGCCTTTCGTAATAGCTGTTTTTCAGTGCCACTTACGTATCCTCCCTTATCTGCTCTTCGTTCTGAGTTTTGAAAAATCAAGCGTTTTGAACAGATCTGCGGTCGTTTCCTCTCGTCTGATTTGTCTAAATGATCCGTCTGGATCCATTAGGATTTCGGCCGGGCGAGGTTTACCATTGTAGTTTGAACCCATGGCATGACCATGTGCACCAGTATCGTGAATCACCAAGATGTCTCCCTCGACGATTTCTGGAAGTAGCCGGTCGGTTGCGAAATAATCATTGTTCTCGCATAGCGAGCCGGTTACACAGTATGTCTTGGTGAGCGGGTCGTTCTCTTTGCCGACGACCGTGATATGGTGATAAGAACCGTAAAGTGCATACCTCATCAGTGCGTTTATACAAGCATCCACCCCAACGTAATCCCTGTATTTCGTCATCGGGTGAATCGCAGTTGTGACCAGACAGCCAAACGGGCCGACAATCATACGTCCGTTCTCCATATAGATCTTAAGTGGATCAAGACCATTACCTATGATGATATCTTTGTAAAGGTCTTTGATGCCGGCTGAAACGATTTCCAAATCAACTGGGTTTTGGTCGGGCATATAAGGAATGCCAATGCCGCCGCCGAGGTTGACGAATTCGAAACAAATGCCTAGTTCTTCGCTGATTTCGGCCACGAGACTGAAAAGCATCTCGGCGGTTGCAATAAAGTATTGTGGATCTAACCCATTACTTGCAACCATGGTGTGAAGGCCAAATCTCTTTACGCCTTTATCACGTAAAATCTTATAGCCTTCGAGGAGTTGTTTCCCTGTGAAGCCGTATTTGGCCTCTTCAGGCTTGCCGATGAGAGCGTTGCCTTCGCGGAGTGGTCCCGGATTATAACGAAGACAAAGTAATTCTGGAATACCCGCATGTTTTTCGAGAAAAGGTATGAAAGTGATGTCGTCAAGGTTGACGATTACACCTTCGCGGACTGCCGTTACAAGTTCTCTGGCTGATGTATCGTTGCTCGTGTACATAATCATCTCGCCGGTGATTCCGACCATTTCAGCCAAAACAAGTTCTGATGCGGAACTACAGTCGGCGCCGAAGCCCTCTTCCATTAGTATCTCTAAGACATAAGGATTAGGGCAGGCCTTGACGGCGAAGAAGTTCGTAAATCCTCCGGCCCACTCAAATGCCTTCATAAGGCGTCGAGCGTTTTGTCGGATTGCCTCTGCGTTGTACAGGTGAAACGGTGTCGGGAATTGACTTACGGCTCTTCGAATCTCCGCCTCGCTGAATGGTAGTGTTTTCATAACCGGTTCCTTTCTGCCTGAATTGTAAAAAATGCGATGAAAAGAGGTCTTATAGTGGTCTCTTTTTTTATGCGTAAACTGTACCATAAAAATTACATGAGTTCAATGCTTTTGCCCAAATAAAAAACCCATCGGATGATGGGTTATGCGAGATTGAAAGCGATAGCCGCGAGTTCCTTTAGATTCCTTTCGATCGCGTCGTTTATATCTTTCGATTTGAGGTTGTCAGCGATTGTGGCACAGCCGACCGTCACAACGGAATGAAAAGCTGGAACAAATCCAAAACGTTTGATGGATTCTTTATGATCAGGAACTATAGGCACCAACTTAACCATGTCGATCTTGGCCGACATGACTCCGACTCCCTCGAAGAAATGAGTGATCTTCCTCTCATCATTTCGGGTTCCTTCTGGGAAGATGGCGACAACTTCACCGTCTTTCAGCAGTTTTCGGACCCGCTTAAAGGTCGACGGGTCAGGGTGTTCTCGGTCTATCGGAATGGCTCCGACTGCATTTAGCCACCAGGATATAAAACGGTTGATCTGCCATAGCTCTACCTTAGCGACGAAGTGTACAGGTCTCTTGCTGACCAAGCCGATGATAATTATGTCCTTCCAGCTGCTGTGCTTGCTCACGAAGAACACGGCCCCAGTTTTCGGGATAGATGAAGTATTAAGCCAATCGATTTTCCAAAACATGAATGCCATCACGCGGAGAATTAATACGCTAATAAAATAGACCATTGTTGATTCTCCCGTCTTCCAAGATGGTTGTATTTTAGACTATTTTTTGGGGTGAGTCAATAACAAACAAAAAAATCCAATGAATTGGATGTTTTTGTTTGGCGGAGAGGGAGGGATTCGAACCCTCGAACCCTTGCGGGTAACCTCGTTAGCAGTGAGGCGCACTAGGCCACTATGCGACCTCTCCGTAGTGAAACGAAGGAGATGTTGCACAACGTTCTGCGTCAGCAGGTTGTTATGCGACCTCTCCGTGAATTGTTTGTATAGTCATGGGTCAAATATGGTTAATGTGCGACCTCTCCGTGTATAATTTTCTCTTTCTCTTTTCGGCTAAGAGTCTTCAGAGTAAATTCTTTTTTTCTTGCTTGATTTTCGGTCAGATTTTCTTTGCGATAAACTAATTTTACTGGAATTCTACCGGATGTATACTTTGCACCTTTACCGGAATTATGAGCTAGTAATCGCTTTTCTATATCGTTTGTTATCCCAGTATAATAGGTGCCGTCTGAACATTGCAAGATATAAGTACACCAGTTATTAATTTCTCTCCTTTGGATTGGCGGAAGGGGTGAGATTCGAACTCACGAGACCCTTGCAGGCCTACCGGTTTTCAAGACCAGCGCACTAAGCCACTATGCGACCCTTCCACAAATTGTTTGTCAAAACTTTACGATACCATGGTCGGACAAGCTCGCTTATGCGACCCTTCCGAATGTAACGAGGAAGGTTACACAACGTTCTTGCATCAGCAATGTTA
>Ga0209318_1000548_pt1 | contig 36191 bp, 51 predicted proteins | sample RifGroE1_FD_183999 | JGI IMG/M metagenome (GOLD analysis project Ga0209318, IMG submission 183999) | Groundwater microbial communities from Rifle, Colorado, USA - Groundwater E1 (SPAdes) (version 2) | ecosystem: Environmental > Aquatic > Deep subsurface > Groundwater | place: Rifle, Colorado... | reverse complement strand
ATAGGTTTGATTTTTATAAAGACGGCAAGCCGATTATGATATCCACAGCCACGGTATGGAACGTGCTGAGAAATCCGGCTAATGAAGGTTTGGTTAACAAAAGCCGTTTGTCGGCATCCGATTACTCCATGACCCAGATGCCTTATGCCAGAAGATCAAAACCGCAGTACTCCCTTTCGAAAATTACAATGGACGACAGAACGCTTCCGAGAAAAGCTGCCGACGGTACATGGGTTAATGCTTATTATGCGATGGATGTTATGAGTGAGGTATATCTTGCATACGTGTATGCTTTTCATGATCCGGATACAGGGATGATCATGGATTGCTTCAGGCATCTGTACAAGAATATCGACGATAATAAACTGATGTGGCCGGCAGAAGTGGAAGTTGAAAACCATCTTATGAAGCAACTCAAGCCTATACTAAACAACTCCTTTGACATAGTCCGCTTCTGTAACCCTAAAAACTCGAGAGAAAAGAGAGCCGAGCACTTGATAAGGATAAAAAAGTATACGGATGAGAAAAAGCATCAATCCGGGATCGGGCGATGGTATGGTAAGGGTGCTTATAAAAGTAACGAGGATCTGCAGATAAAGATTTCAAAAGAACAGGCGGTTGCAGATGACATCGAGAGCATCAACAGGCACAACAACGCACTGCATCCGGATCAAAAGCGTTTCCCGGGTCAATCAAGATGGCAGGTACTGATCAACAACATGCATCCCGACCTTTCAAGACCCCAAAAATTCAGACTATTTAAAGAAATAGGCTATAAAATACAAACGTCAATCAGGAATAAAGACAGTGTTCGTGTGCAATACGAGGAGTACTGGATAGACCAGTCGATACTTCAACGCCTTAAACCGAACAATTATAACGTGGATGCCTACTTTATCCCCGATATCACTGGCCAAATCAACGAAGTATATCTTTATCAGGATGACGAATTCTTGTGTAAGTCTGAAAAAATAGAACGATACAACGAATCGCTGTTCGAACAGACAGAAAAGGATAAGGAAATCATGCTTGTTCATCAAAAGCGTCAGGCCAAGAGAAGGAAGCAGATAAAGGACGGTATTGAAGAGAATATATACGGAATAGTATTTACAAAACCGTCAAAATCGGAACAAGAAATAATTCCGGAGATAATAGAAAACCAAAGTGAAGAAAATTTTGAATTCGAATACTCCAACCACGATATGGAATGGATGAACGAAGAAGCAATCAACAGCTTATAATTAATAACCAATTAAACTAAATTTATATGATATCAACAGAACAAAAGAGAAGAATCGTAGGCGAGATCGCCTCCAGAAGCAAAAACTATGCGTCGAACGCAGCTTTTGCACAAGCATTGGAAATCAACCCGGCACAATTATCAAGGCTGCTGAAGGGTGAACACGACAAGGTGTTGTCGGACGATAACTTTTTGAGGATAGCCCAGGAGATGGGTATAGACCTTAAAGAAAACGAGTGGAAGACCGCCAAGACACCGACATTTGCCAAAATAACAAGCCAATTGGCCACATGCCAGTCGGAAAGCATCTCGGCAATGATGATAGACGAAGCCGGAGTGGGCAAGACACATGCAGCGAAAGAATACGTGAAGACACACGCGAACTCTATCTATATCGATTGCTCGCAGGTTAAGAGCCGCCAACTGCTGATCAGGGAAATTGCACGTAAATTCGGTGTGAACCCTCGCGGACGTTATGCCGATGTATACAAGAACCTTGTTTTCTACATCAACACATCAAGTCAGGCACCGCTTATCATACTCGACGAGGCAGGCGACCTGCAATATGCCGCTTTCTTGGAACTAAAGGCATTATGGAACGCCACCGAGAACATGTGCGGCTTCTACATGATGGGTGCCGATGGCCTGAAGGCAAAGATAGAACGCAACATCGATAACGAAAAGGTAGGCTATACCGAAATGTTCAGACGCTTCGGATCCCGATTCCAAAAATCATGTCCCGACGGGAAGGAAGCATCGGAAGAATTCATGAAAGAACAGATTTCACTTGTTGCCAAGGCAAACGGGATGGACAACGTTCAAAAACTGTATGTCCTCACGGGCGGATCCCTGACACGATTGAAGATCGAATATCTTAAAGCAAAAAGAAATGGCCAAGCAAGATAAAAACAGGGCGGTATCGATATCCGAGCTCTTCAACACGAAGTTCAAACCCTGCGGGTTTACGGGAGAATGGCTCAGGAGCATCGGCGACCCGGAGATAAGGGGCTCGTGGATCATCTGGGGACACCCTTCAAACGGGAAGACTTCTTATGCCGTTCAACTTGCAAAGTATTTCTCGCAGTTTGGCAGGGTGGCATACAACTCCCTTGAGGAAGGGGCATCGTTATCGATTAAGAGGATATTCCAACGAGAAGGCATGGAGGCGGTGAAGAGAAAGGTGATCCTGTTGGATCAGGAACCGATGGACGAGATGGTGGTCAGGCTCGGTAAACAAAAGAGCCCGGATATCATAGTGATCGACTCCCTGCAATATGCCGATTTGAACTACAATGCCTATAAACAGCTGCGCAATTCGTTCCCAAAGAAGCTATTCATTTTCATTTCACATGCCGAGGGGAAAGAACCTGCAGGAAGGGTGGCCAAGAAAGTGCGCTACGACTGCTTCGTGAAGATATGGGTGGAGGGTTATGTGGCATACCCGCAGAGCAGGTACGGAGGCGGAGAATCATACACCATCTGGGCGGAAGGCTCGGAAAAATACAATCTAAACTAAGCGACATGGAAAACAGGTTTGAGATTATCGATTCCACCGGCTTTGTCCGTAAAAGTACGCTGAGGCACATAAAGGATAGAAAAGGAGAGGAATTCTCCGCACAGTTTGTGACGTTCTATCCGAGATTGATACGAGAAAACGGCAAATTGAAAGACATTAAACCGATAGAGGACGCCAAAATGGTATGCAACGCACTTAATCTTTACGATGCTTTAGGAAAGGTGAAAGGCAAGGTCACTAAGGCAGAACTTCAAGACTTATTCAAAAAACACGGGTTATAATGTTACGCACAAAATCCCAAAACAGCAGGCTATACGGGTTGTTCACGAAATTGAACATATCCGAGGACATGAAAGCCGATCTGGTGATGCAGTTCACAGGCAACAGGACTAAGAAATCGAGCGATATGCTTTACAACGAAGCAAACGAACTGATCAACGCATTACAATACGATTTAAAGTCGATTGAAAGGAGCATTAATGAACTTCTGCAGATACAGAGACGCAATATATTCAAACTGTTTTACGACTGCGGGATGATTTCAACCGAAATGACCACCCAAATGAAACTTGAAGTCATCAACGGGTACCTGGCACGAAAATCAAAATCGGGCAAGACCCTAAACGAACTCACCTACGACCAACTGATCCTGTTCAACAAGCAGCTTCAGTCGATGCGTCGGAATTATCAGGAAAAACAAAACAAACAAGCTAACTGGAATTGATATGGATAACAAGATATCGATAGTGGTCTACGACCCGAAAACAAGTTCTCTGACCATCAGGTTCACGGACGGTACCCGACTGGGGTACAAAGGAAACATAGCAAATACGATTTTTAACAAATTCAAACAAACAAAATGAAACAATCAGGACAAACATGGATAGACGGGTTCGGTAAAACCATACCGACCTATGCCATCAACACGGTGTTGAAAATTGAAGAGAAGCATGCGCACAAGATTGCGGCGGCAGCAGCTAAAGTAGAGAAGCATATGAGGAATCTGGTGGAGCTGACAATGGCCGCTTACAACGAGGTTTACGATGCGAAGGTAAAGGATGCCAATTTGAAGGGAAACAAGGACAATTTCAAAGGGATGACCATTAATTCATTCGACAATTCGGTTGAGGTAAAGGTGACCAAACCGGACAACATGTATTTTGACGCCACATACACGGAAATGGTAAAGGAAAAATTCAGCGAGTACTTCGATTCCCTGAATGCAGGCAACGAGACGGCCATGTTCATGAAAGACCTTGTGAACGACCTGCTTTATACATCGGGTGGGAAACTCGATAATTCGAAGGTTCTGAAATTGCGAAAATACAGGGACAGGATTCAAAACAGCAAGAAATTATCGGGTAAGACCAATGCCTTCATCGAGGCCGTCGACCTGTTCGACAAAGCAATTAAGGAAAAGCCGGGTAACACGGGTATCTACGTCTCGGTGATGGATGAAAAGACGAAAAAAATGCGCAGGATCCCGCTGAAATATTCCGACATTCAATGATCGTCCTGAAATCATATCATATCAGCGCACCGAACACGGAGATAGAAGTAACCTATACTGCGGGTGTGCTTACGGATATAAAGGTGATATGGAAAGCCGACGATCCTGAATTTATCAGGATCATGCTTCAATTATCGACCGAGCCTGTTGCAATCGAGGGCTGTGTCATCACCGAGATTAAGATACAGACTGAAAAGCAAAAGATTGCCCTCTGGTGCCAGCTCTACAAAATGGCTTACGGAACCGATTACAAAGTGACCCAGAGGGAGGCAGGGATGATCAAGAACATGGAGATGACGCAGGAACTGATTTCGGCATTTTTTTCAAGCACCGAATGGTGGGCCAAGGAAAAGACGATTCAACGATTTACATCGAACTACAATGAACTCAAAAGAACTTGCAATCATAAACAACAGGCTTCCGGCACAGGTAGTGGGGGAAAGAACACGAACCATGATGCGTTGGCTGATGAATTTCAGCGGAGATATCGGAAATAGGATCCCACCTGCAGAGATCAATGTCGAGAATGCGATAACGGAACACCGAATAGTGCATTTGAAAGCGACATTCGACCTGAAGGAGATCGTAGGTCTGATAGCGATTCAGATTACCGACCTGCAGGACTTCCTGAACATCAAGGAACGGATGAACGCCCGCCAGATATTAGACACGGCAGAGATGATCATAGAGGCAAAGCCTGAATTCAGCCTGACTGCCATTCAGGACTGCTTCAACAGGATAAAGAGGGCGGAGTACCCGTATGACGGTCCGCTTTTCAACAGCCTCGACGGGCGGAAACTGATGGAGGCATTGAATAAATACGACACTATTATGTTAGATCACATTTATAACACGGATGAGCAGAAGAAAATAAACGAGAAAAGATCGGTCGTTGATCATCCGGATATGTTCAAGAGAATAATCAAAAAAATTCAAAAGGATGCCGATTAAAAGAGAATATACAGATAAAACACCATTCCCCTTTGGGCGATATCAGGGTTTGCCGATGGACGAAGTCCCGGCCGATTATATCATGGAACTTTATGATGAAGGCAAAATGTCGGGGCCGATGCGCCGATACGTGGAACAAAACATGGATGTGCTTAATGTTGAGATAGCAGAAATTGATAATGAAAACGGGGAGGACGAGACATGGAATTAATATATGCCATAGGAGCGGTATTGATTTTCGTGGCTATACCCGCATTTATATCAAGGCTTGTTATAGATCACATGGCCGATAGGTTGGCCGAGCGTGTGATCAAGGAAATAAAGGAAGGTATCATCACGGATACCGATAATCCGAACAAAACGAAAATCATTAAAGAAGATGAATACGAAATCAACAGACGAATTGGTAATAGAACTGCTCGAGGCAGTAGATAAGGGCGAGGGTGTTATCGATGCATCATCGGCATTAGCCCGCCACTTTAACATCGAATTCAGAAAAGGGAAATGGCAAAAAAGGAACATGGATGCAATAACAAGGAGAGTGTCTTGCTTTTTTGAATTACCGATTGAAGACATCAACTCGAAGAAACGCAATTTTGAATTGGTCAATGCCCGCTTTATAATTGTTGTTGAACGCTTAAAAACCAAAAACATGTCGCTTGGTAAAGCGGGTGAAATATTTGGATATAACCATGCCACAGTGCTTTATGCAAAAAAACAAATAGAAGGTAATGACACAGAGCATACCAAAAGATATGAAATGTATTTAAAAACCAAATATTAACAACATGGACATAAGAGCAATTAGGGAACTGATATTCTCTTTGAATTTAAAGAGAACAGACATCACGCCTGTAATCGATTGCGGGCACGGAGGCATGAACCCCGTTACGGGTTTATATACAACCCCCGGTAAAAGATCGCAGAACTGGACAGGTAAAATCCCCCCGGTACACGGCATCGATATCTATTACGAGGGAATGGGAAACAGACAGATAGGTAATAAGACGGTTCTTAATCTTACAGGTTTAGGCTTGTCTCCGAAAATCCTCAACCACGATTGGAAAGATGCAAGCATCAGGTATAGGTGTGACTACGTCAACAAGTATTATAACACGAAAAGACATTTCGGCACGAGCATCCACTCCAATGCGGGAGGAGGTACGGGCATAGAGGTATTCACATCACCCGGAGATACCCCGGCCGATCCGATGGCCACCATATCAGTGGAAATGTTCAAGATCGTATTCCCCGAATATGCCGACAGGATACGCTCCGATTACAGGGACGGCGACCCCGACAAGGAAGAAAGTTTCGGGATTCTTACAGGAACGGCCATCCCGTTTTTCCTTCCCGAAGCTTTCTTTATGGATCAAAAAGATGAGTGCCAAAAAATATTGATGGATCCGGAAGGTCGTGAAAAAATTGCGGCATGGCACACACTCACAATTATTGAAATTATCAACAAACTCTATTAACATGAAAACCAAGCACATTATCTTCTCATTGATTATCGTTTCGATTATTGCTTTAATTGTGATTAAACCACGGTTTAAATGCAACGGAAACGATCAAACGAACGACACGGTCGCTACAACCGATACGGTGATCATAACCGATACCGTTTCCACGTTGGAGACCTTGAAAGTGCAAGGACCCGACAGGATCGTGTATGTGGACATCCCCTATCAGGTGGATACCGCCGAGATATTGAAGAGATATTTCGCCCATGTTTACAGAAACGACACCCTTAGGAACGATTCAGGACTGTTCATACGTCTTGAAGAGGAGATTTCTGAAAACGATGTCATTAACAGGATACTTGAAGTTAAGGATTATGAACAAACCAAAATAATCACGCATAAGGAGGTGATTACCGTCACAGAGCATCTGCCTGCCTTTTATGCGGGCCCGTATCTGGGCATGACGGCCAAGGTACCGACAATCGGTATGTCTTTTTCGTTCGTAACCGCCAAACAAAGGATACTGACGGGTTATGCCGGTTACCCGGCATTGTTCATGGTCGGTATGCAATTTCCATTCAAATCAAAAAAACAATAATTAAAAACAGATCAATCATGAAACCAACACTATTTTACCTGATCGGTACCGACAATTACAAGATGTTCGTCATAGGCTTGTTTTTCCTCTTCCTCGGCATATTCGTATCGCTTCTGATCAATGCCGTTACCCGAGACCCCCACTCGCCGAGATCCCCCATCACCTTCAGCTATCGCTACCTGTTTTCCGACAATGCCAAGAGGTTGTTTTTGTCGGTACTCCTATCGCTTATCATGTACCGCTTCAGCGGCAACCTGTTCAATATGGAGGATAACATGTACGTGGCGTTCCTGATCGGGTTCGGGTTTGATAAATCGGTGCAGATGTTCAATTCTAAAATGAAGTTATTTTAACAACAAGTCCCCGTGGCACAGTTGTCACGGGGGCATAACCAAAACACATGGAAAAAGGGACAATTATAAGAAAAGCACGCTATTTTGGTGCCGCAATAGGACTGAGGTTTTCGGTAGGCACCAAGTTATTTATATTGGAGGGTGTCGATATTGCCGATGACGCATTGTCGCTTTTGCTTCGCGAACACAACGGGGACAAAACAGAGATCATGGTGGTTGACGAACAGAACCTACACACTATTACGCGCATTGTCTGCGTGAAGAAAAGTTTTGAATCGTTTGCCGATGCAGACAGGTATTTGGCAAAAAGCAGCTTTACCGACGAGGAACTGAAAGCAATGAAGGTTTACAAATGCCGCCATTGCGATAAATACCACCTCACATCCAACGGGATGTCGGGAATATTCAAAAAATACAGGAACGAAATCAAAAAATTCACAGATGAACACAATAAATGAAACAAGAGACTATTTTAGATTCAAGTCTATCAACGGGAACAGGAACCTAAACCAAAGCAAGATCACAAAGATATGCAACGATATTGAAAGCGGTTTCAACATGCTCCCTTTATGCCCGATAATAGTGACCTTAGCTACAGACGAATATGGATATTATATAATTGACGGGCAACACCGCTTCGAAGCATCAAAGAGGACGAATAATCCAGTATATTATGTTGAGAGCGAAGGCATGTCTTTAAAGCAGATTGCCCTACTTAACAGCCGTGCAGATAAATGGAAAGGAACCGACTTTCTGAACTGTTACATAAACGTGGGGATAGAAGATTACAAGGTGCTGCGGGATATTATGAAGCAATACCATATCAACATCAAGATTGCAACCGATTTGCTTATGTTCTACAACATCATGGGTAATTCAACCGAAGCATTTCAGTCGGGCGAATTCAAGTGCATCTTCAGGGAAGAAACAGAGCGGTTGTTGAATTTTATAAACGATGTTTTCGGTCGTTATACCTTTTCAACCGACCGCTACCTGATAGGTGCCGTGATGGCCATTCAGAAAAAGGGAGTGATTGATTGGGAGCGTTTGAAATTGAAGATAAATACGAAGCCCAACCTGATGGACAAACAGATGGACGTGAAGCAATACATCCTGAACATCGAGAGGATCTACAACGACGGGTTACAAAACAGGGTACTATTAACATAAACGGAATGCCGATACTTCCTGAAAATAAAAAAAGGTACCCGAAGGACTGGAAAGAGATTTCAAGACGGATCCGTTTTGAACGTGCCGGGAATTGTTGCGAGAATTGCGGTGTTGAAAACCACAAATTAATAATAAGGGGGATATGGTACGGTGTGGAATGCTACCAAGATGATGACGGAAACATATTTGATGCGGACACTTCTGAAGAAATAGGCGATTCTTATGTCGGCGATGTGTGTGATAATGCTAAGGTAATCAGGGTTGTTTTAACAACAGCCCATCTCGATCACAATCCTGAAAACAACGACGAACGAAACCTGAAGGCACTGTGCCAGCGGTGCCATAACCGATACGATGCCGTTCATAGGAAAGGTACGAGGAGATCTGGAAGAATGAAAAATCAGTTATCAATTCAATTTATACAACATGAACTCTAAAAAATTTTGCGAATTATACACAGCTTTTTACGGTGAAAAATTAGACAATTTGAATCAGTTAAAACGTCAGTTATTTGATGGGCATGAATTGTTCGAGTTCGCGAAGTTTATCGAAAACAAAATGAATCCACAGACTGATACGGAAAGCCAAATGATCGAAATAGAAGTAATTCTTGATGTACCGGGTAAATTTACCACGTTCAAAGGCATTGAATTCGATATTATGAACCCTACGCCCGAGATGATCGATATCGAAGATATTGCCCATTCGTTGTCGAACCAATGCCGATGGGGCGGACACACCCCCTTTTTCCATTCGGTGGCCGAACACTGCCTTCTCTGCGCCGAAATGGCACCTGCCCCGTTCCGGTTAGAAGCCCTGATGCACGATGCAAGCGAGGCATATATTTTAGACGTGCCCACACCGTTAAAGGCTTTACTTGGCAATTATAAAGAGATCGAGGATAAGATTATGGGCGTTATTGCAAAGAAATACGGGATTAATTGGCCGTTGAGCAAAACCGTGAAGGAAATAGACAAACAGATTCTTAACATCGAATGGGGGGTGATAAGGCAAAATAAAGGCAGATACAAAGGTTTATCAAGGGAAGAAGCAAAAAAACGGTTTATTGACAAATTTTATAAATACATGTAGCATGGCAAAGCAACAAAACCACTTTACACAGGTATTCTACATTCAGGAATATACTATTTCGATGCAAAAGAAAGGGGTAACGAACAAGAAAATCATAGAGAACCTTCAGGCTGTTTACCCTATTTCAGAACGGGCATTCTACAGGTACCTGAGCCGTAACGTAAGAAAAGAACTCAGAGCCATGGGTGTTGACATGGATGAGCTTAAAAAAAAGAGTGAAAGCATTATTAACCATCTAAATTCATTAACATAATGTTATACGAAGCATACAAAGCCATTGAAACCGAATTGGCAAAGATAACCGAGATTAAACTGGTAGATTGGTTCAACGACCAGTACCAAGGCACCATACACACCGTGCCTGCCGCATTTGTTGAATTTCCCGCACCGTTGAGATTCAAGACACTGAGGAACGGGTTCCAGATGGCCCCGTTCACGGTAAGGATACACACGGTGTCAAAAGCACTTTCGGATATCTCGAAAAAAATACCCGATGATCTGCTTACGGAACACGATGAGTTGGTCGAATCGGTATTTACAGGGATACACAGGTTGTCTGCCAACATAGAAAACGGCAAAAGGATCTTCGACCCGCTCGAGCGCACCGACCTGCAGCATCACCAATACATATCGGGTTGGCTGATGACCACGCAGGATTTCACCTCGAACATCTATCAGCACGAGGAATTGACAACCGGTGTGGTTAAAGAAGTGACCATTAATAAAGAAATTGAATAATGAGCAGCTACACCGAACAATTTATACGTGATTTAAAGCAGCTTTCAACGGCATTGCAACCGATGGTTCAGGATGTGGCCGTGATGGCCGCAGATGCCTTCGACCGCAATTTTGAAAACCAGAGTTTCTTTGGCACCCCGTGGAAGCCGAGCAGATACGTGGAACGGGAAAACGCCCTGAGGGGAAGAAGCAGGCATATGCTTCAGAAAACGGGAAAGCTGAGAAGGAGTATCCTTTACGGAACAGCCGGCAACCTGATCCGCTTTTACTCCAACATGGAGTATGCAGAAATCCACAACGAAGGTGGCACGATTAATCACCCCGGTGGAACAGCCTTTTTTTATGACAAGAAAAAAGGCGTTCCCGTATGGATCAGCAACCGCAAGGCATACGGGAAAAATTATAAGCGCACCTGTGCTCACAGAATCGATATCCCCCAGAGGCAGTTTATAGGCAATCACAGGGAGCTGGAGAAGATGATTGAAGAGTATGTTGAAACCGAGGTTATGAAGCATTTTAAATAAAATATCATGAAAGTAAAAAGAAAACTTTGGGTTACAATTTTCGGAGATTATAATTTTCGACATGTCGTGGATAAATTATGTCCAGAACGAAATATAGAAGTGCTTGTTGGTTTTAAACCTGATATGATGGTTGACATGCACTTAGGATTAAAGGGGAAAAAGGAAGATATTGAAAATCTTAAACAGCACCTAATAGAACATGGTCATGAAGCAGTATCAAGAAAACCAAGAAGGGCGTTTCAGTTCGACTTTTCTTAAATGCCCTATAACGGTTTGCAAGTAGGCGATAGTTGCCTACGATGAACTTAAATATTAACCGAGAAGTTATTGGCAACTATTGCTTACTCGCTATTAGGTGCAGTGCTTCTCACAAACTTGAATAAAAATGGAAATAGCAATAGCAATTTTAATAGCAGTTTTAGGGTACTTATTTGGTGTCCTTTGGGAAAGATGGAAATACTACAAAAAAACAGGTAAACACTTGCAGGATTTATAGCATTGCCGATTACGCAGAGATAAACGCCGTTTCAATGGGCGTTTATCGGGTGTTATCGGGTCAAAAACACTAAAATAGAAATACTAAAAAAATGAAACGATATTTAACAAATACATTTCAAAGCGGTAACAGGGTTCTCTTGATTATCGATAAAGACACCATTGATTTTGAGGTGATCCATAACAACGAACGTCATGAATTCACGGCACGTTACGAGAACCTCGACTTCTTTTTTGATATGCGGGATATTCCGGACATTTATTATTACCTGATGTTGACGGTATTATTTAGCGGATTGGAATGGGTTTATATCCCTATTTCTGACTATAACATAAAGGCCGAGAGCTATCAGGCAATGCCATTGGTCAGTTATTCGGGCGGTATCGACAGTACAGCGGCCTTGCATCTGACACAGGGCAAACCGGTACATATTACCCGCATATTTGATATGGGGTACGAGAACAGGCAAATCAAGGCAGTGAACTATGTGAACGCCGTGCAGATCCACACCGATTTAGAACTGCTCAGGACAATCTATATGCCCACAAAAGGCTTCAATATAGGAATCGGATATGTAGGCCCCATGCTACCGCTATTGTACTTCTATATGAATACCACGATTGCATTGGGCACGGTTCTGGAGGGTATTGCTTTCCATTACGGGGAGAAACTCACGTACATATCCGACTACAGCAATACCAGGACATATGATCTCGTGTCGATTTTGAGAACATACGGGGTGAATATCATTCAACCGCTCTGCGGATGCAGCGAAGTGATCACCACACAGGTGGCAGCAAAGAGCGGGGTACGCTTTGTCAGCAGCTGCCACACGAAAGGCAGCGAGAACTTTTGCAAGTCGTGTTACAAGTGCTTCAGGAAGTATGGGGCATCGGGGATAAAGATACCGGTTGACAACGCCCTTAAGAAGAAACTGTCAACAAAACCGTTGCCGGCTGCGTTGAGTGCCGTTTATGCCATTCAGAAAGCAGGCTACAGGGGTGATTTATTCGATGTTTACAGGAATATCGATGTTTCGGCAGCCGAAAGGGTGGACATGAATTGCCAGATACCGTTCGGTGGCGGTTACAAAATAGAAGGATTTGAAGCCATGACCGAAGCTGATCACGTAAAAATCAATGAATTTACAGACTATTTAAACTCCCTGAAATAATGAAAAAGATTGCCATACTGTTACCCGTTTGGGGCCGTGCAGATGTATTCAAGATTGTCAGCGATAATTTGGAACAGCTGACCAAACACATCAAGTATATTGACTTTACCGTATTTATCGTATACTCTAAGAATGACCCTGAACTTCCCCAATTAATGAAGATAGTTGAAGAAGCAGGGTATAAAACCATCAAGAGGGAAGCAAGCAACAACTTCTTAGGCAAGAAACTTAACATAGGGGTTCAGACCGCCCTTAAGGAAGATTGGGACTACATGATGAACTTCGGCTCTGATGACCTCGCACACACCATTATGTTGGAACTGTATCTGCCATACATCAGGGATAAGGTAGACGTGTTCGGGTTAAACAACGTATATTTTTATGATATACATACAAGAAAGTCGATGAAGTTCTCTTATTACAACAACCCGCATGTGGTGGGTGCGGGAAGGATGATCAGCAGAAAAGCGGTGGAAGAGGTGATGGATGAATTCGGCTACATGTACGATCCGAAACTGAACAGGGCATTAGACGGCGACAGCGGGAAGAAACTGTTGGAATGCGGATACAAGCAGATGAGCATCGATGCGGGAGACTTCCCGATGTTGGTGGATGTGAAGTGCGGCTTCAACATCAACTCGTTTGAACGCATCAAGAACTCAACCAAAAAGAGCCATATTATAGAAGTGTCGCCCATAATTGCGGAAACGGCATTTCCTTGTTTAACAAAATTTAATAATTTTACCAAAAAGATGAAAAAATGAAAAAACTTGTATTGATTGAAAATTACATATTTTTATAAACAAATTTTAATTACACGAAAATGAAAAAAATCATTACAATTATGGTAGCCGTACTGTTGTTATCGGCATGCAAACAAGACAAACCGGTAGTTTGCGATTTTAAACTGGTGGACGGATATTATTATGAGGTAGGTGATACGGTTAAGGTAATAAATACCACGCAAAATGCTATGAGCTATTATTGGAGCTTCGGTGACAGCACATGGAATATTGAGTTTGAACCTACGCATGTATACCAGGTACCCGGTAAATATTGGATATCATGTGTTGCTTCAAATGATTCATACAACGATTACCAGATCGATACGGTATTTATTAGTGAACCGGACATATAAAAAAAAATCATTTTTTAAAAAAAAAGTTGTATTTTCGCATCGACAAATAGTTTTACACGATGCTACTTTCCAAAGTTAACAGGTTTAAATACAATATTGGCCGGCTTACGGGTGCAAGTCCCGAGACCTTTCCCGTGTGGAACTGTTTGTCAGAGACCGGCTTCTTTTTATTCATTTAAATTCAAAACAATGACAAACAGTAACGGTTATCAAATCAAGAAGTACGAGGGCAACGATGTTACCTTTGAACTGACCGGCACCGGGGTTATGGTGAACGCAACGGAAATGGCTAAACCTTACGGGAATTCAAAATCCCCTAAATTCTTCTTAGCCAATCAAAGCACTAAGGATTTTATAGACACACTAAGTGAAGTAAGAAATCTTACTTCAGGTGATTTATACAAAGTTAGAAAAGGAAACTTTACAAACAGCAAGCAGGGTACCTTCATGCACGAGGATCTGGCACTGGAGTTTGCCCGATGGCTGAACCCGAGATTCGCCATATGGACAAACGACATGATAAAGGAGCTTATCAATAACGGAAAGGTAGAGATAACCGGGGGGACGAACCCCGTTAAAATAAAAATCGTCAACGGATGCAAGGTGTCGGTAATCGTATTGGAAGAAGAATGGTACAGGCTTATCGATGTATTCAAGATTTTCGATTACAGGACATCGAACACCACCAACCTTTTGCCGCGCATACCGGAGCACACTTCCCGCAGGCTTAAAACCCACATGAGGGGCAATACCACCGAATGGTATGTGAACCGTGAAGGTATCGTCAATTTCATGTTCTCGTCGCAAAAAGACATCCCTATTTCGGCCATCAATGCTGTGCAGACACAACTTTTCGGCGAAGAACTCAAGCAGCTCCCATCAAGCGATCAGTTAAGATATGCCTTTATGTTCACATCCGGCCACATTTTGCAGATCATAGCAAAGGTAAGCGGTAAAAGAAAGGATCCGGTTATGGTTACAGAAGTCATCGACTTATTGATGGAGGGCAAGAGACATGAGTAAGGGGATAACCATTAACGAAGCCTTTATAAACGGCTTGGATTACTTTATGAAGATAGCGAGCAAGGAAGAGATGTTGGACACGTTGGACGAGCTGTCGGGCACGCTTGTGAGGTCGGGCGTTATAAACGAGTACGGCCTGTCGAAGGAAATAGGGTTTTTGTTCGACATCAAGAACCTGATCAAAGTGCTTCCGGAAAGAAGCTAAAAATAAAAGCGGGCTGATAACCCGCTTTTTTTATTTAGAAAATCTAAACAACCATCCTTAATTTCTGAATAACCCTATTTTGCCGAATTCAGCCTTGCACCGGTGATCACCGATGTGAAGTATGTCTTTATGAAGTAAAGGGTATCGGTCATGTCCTGCTTGTCCGATTCGCCTTTTTCGAAGATGTGGTCGAGCAGCCCCGTGATGAACTCCCTGCGGTCGAAGTTCACGATATAGTCCGACAGTTTATTTTCTTTATGGGTCATCCGCCCGAGGCTGTTGAGCGTGGTGTCGCACATGGTATTCACCGTATCGTGAATGGCCCGCTTGATTACCGCCTGCCTTCGGGAATTGTTACGGTTGTTCTGCTCGAATATCCTGATCACTTCATCCTTGATGGTATTCTCAGCCCTGCGCAGCGAGCTGGTGATTACTTCCTCTGCCGATTGTGAGTTTAGGCTGTTGATCTCCTTATCGACGAGTATCTGCAGCAGCATGCTTTGTTTGTTCAATGCCCCCACGATATCGGAACTGCGGGATTGATTGTCAACAATCACCTTCTTGTTGTTTCGGTTTTGAAACCAAACCATTGTCAGGTTTGCCAACACGATAACGACGGCAACCAAAGCCGTTAGAAAATTGGGGTTCGCGAAAAATCCGTCAACGTTCATCATTTGTCTTTGTTTTTATAGAGTTCATCAATATATGCATTAACCGTCTTTTTGTTGCCGCTTTCGGTATAATAGGGATGGTTGACGGGAAACAGGGCTTCTGTCTTACCCGGGTTGTAGGCGAATATCTTCTCACTGTCCTTGAAAAACCCCTCTGTTTTTGATTTTATTTCTTCAGCTTCAGAAGGGGTATTTTTACTCTTCAGAACCTGTTTCACGGTACATCGGCAACCCCAACCGTTAGGCGGGTAGTATTCATCCCAGAAAGGATCGGAAATAGGAAGCGTGACATCGTCGATCGCATCGTGCGAACTGCGGACACGCTCATCGCCTGCCGTACGGTATTGAAGATAGTACCTGTCGCCGCCTGCTTCGTATTGTTTCCACTGGACGGCAGATTGAGAGGATGACACCGCCTGATTGTATTCCGAATTCAGCCAGTTGATGTTGTACGACTCGTGGATCTTCAACACTTCATCCCTGAATTTATTGAACGGTTTCAATTTGCCATCGGCATCGGTAAGCAACAGCGATATGTCCCTCAACTGCCTTTCGGTTTTGAATCCGGAAAAAACCCATACCGACTTCGTCAGCTTCTCGACAAATTGGGCATCGGGTGTGAAGCCGGTCAGTTTAGAACCTTCTGAAAATGCCTTCTCGAACAGGGAGGCGGTTTCTTTGATAAGGCTTTCGCCTTCGTAGATCAACTTCCCGGCATCGGGAAAACGATCTTTTTTGAAAAGAGTATGAAGTTTCAGGATCAGGGCTTCGAACAGTTCGGAGAGCTTGTCGGTGTTTACGAGTTCGATGTTATTGAAATGCTGTTGAAACTCGATGTAAACCTCATTTAAACTTGACAGGCTCAGCTCAGGCTTTTTTTTTTCGTCCTGTTTGTCGATGTTCGTTTTCATGCCATCGGCAGCGGGTTCTTTTTCCAATAGGTCGAGGTATTCCAACCTGCAATCCTTAAGGGGGTAACCGTGATAAATCAGGAACGGGATCAAAGAATCGTTGATGTTCCTTTGAATACGCTGCAGACGTCCCTTGGTGTATGTATTCAATATTCGCTCCTGGACCTCTGCCGACCCCACGAATGCCTTTTCGTCTGAAGTAGCCGACTGACCGTTGATCAGCTTCGAGATGTAATCGTCGCATTGGACGATGTTGTCATAATACTTCTTATGCCCTTTTTCAGTTCCTGTTGCCGAATTCAAGCCATAAACCGTATCTTTTGATGAAATAATGTAACCGTTGGACCCGAAATTTTGAGCCATCTTCTCAATGGCATCGAGCTCATCGTCGTTCGATGTGTCGGTGGCTACGGTCAGCAACGGCATGCCGAACTTCTCGTTGAACTGCGACCAGTCTGTGCGGGAATATTTCTTATAGATAATTTCCACTGTTGCAGTCAGTAGAAGACCAAGGTCACGTTTATCGCCCAATTCAACCAAGAACCAGTTGTTCAGGTTTTCGCCGTAGGGGATGGCCTGTTCCAACGTATCCGTTGTTTCGAGCTTCACACGCTGAAACTCGGGGATGACATGATAACGGTCTATCAGCAGCACATCTTTAAACCTGCCTTCTAACTGGTCTCCGAACTCGATCAGGGAATGTCCCCAGAATTCACAGTCAACGGCGTGGGTTATGAAGTCGGTGAACCACGAGGCATTGAACATATCCTTCAGATCCTTGCTTTCCTTTCCCGATTTGCTGATCCGGAACCCGCTTTGCTGAATGGTGAAATGGGCGGTTCTCAGCTGTGACTTTAAATGGGAATCACGCTTGATTATCTGCTCATAGGTATTGTACAGCAACGTCCTGTCGGGTCGTTCTATATCCTCGGCAAGGGCAACAACCTGATTGAATTCCTTCATGGCAACCGTCACCTTCATCACATTCCTTCTGGTCAGTTTTTCGGATACTTTCTTGCGCTTCCTGACAACAGGTTCTGATGTTGCCAAATTTTCTGACGGGTTACCCGTATTTCTCGATATTTGAAATCCTAAAATTTTCATCTTGTTTAATTAAATGGATCGTGTACTCGTGCTTCGTTCGAACCCCAGCGGAAATTCGTTTCCTTATCGCCGTCTTCCCTGATCAGTTTGGTTAACGACGTGTTGCGTTTACCTTGTTCGATAAGGGCTATTTCCTTCATCGTGTCGTCGTAGTCCTTCACCACACGCTCGGGTATCTGGTTATCGGGGATCCTCGCATACAGGAAATATACCGTGAGGTTGAGCATCCAACGGATAAGGTTGTCGTGCCTGTCGGCACCTGTCTCCGCGAATTCGGCCTCCATGTCAAAACGATTGAAGAATGCATCTTCAATCACTGCTTTTGCGCTTGTTTCAGCCGTCTCGGCTACAGTGTCGTCAGAACCCGTGATCTGATCCATGATATCTTCCGATATCTTGGTCGTGAAATCATCGTCTGTTAAAAATTGAAATGCCATTTTACCAGTCCCTTTCTTTAGATTTAGTCATTTTTCCGGTGCGTGTTTTTGAGTCGGAAACCCTGATGAACCATTCGAGATATTCGATGGCCTGCTGATCGGCATCGGGTGCATCGTCCTTGGTATGGTAGCCCGGTTCTATGCCATACAATTGCTGTAACCCGACCTGAGTGTCGGAATGCGGTTTTTTGTCCTCGTTATAGAACATCCGCCCGTTTTGATAATAAGGTTGTAATGTAATGATACGGTCGTACTTCCTTATCTTTGGCGTGTCGACCTTCACAAGGTTCAGCTTTACCGATTTTTCCCTCTCGACCTCTTTTATCGTTCTTTTAACCTCGTCGTTCCAGAATTGAGCCTCGAACCTCCAGTGTATGGCAACGGTTTGGGGTAGCCTTGATTGGATGTCGGCCATCCATTCCAATGCCGCTTTCATCTTGGTTTGTTTCACGAACGAATCGAGGTACCAGAAATCTTCATTATGAAGTGCCCAAATACGAACGGCATTGTAATCGGAAGAAGAGTTGCCCGCATAAGCGACATCCCAGTGCCCGACTATTACCGTGAAATGATTTAATCGTGGCCGTTTTCCCCATTGTATCTGCTCTTCTTTAAAGATTTTTCCCTCGATGTGCGGTGTATTGTTATACTCGGCATTAGACGCTATAATCCCTATCTCGTGTTCAACCGAACGGTAATAATCCGAGGAGTACTTCGATTTCCACGCAGGTTCGTAGGTAGACTTATCGTAGGCGTTTATGAGCGAAAGGTACCAGTCTGGATGTCTCAGATGAAGCTCTTCCTGAATAGTTCTCGGGGCAAAATTGTTGTTGGGATGCAGGTACCTGCGGCGTGATCCGTCCATGGTCGGGAGAAGATCCTGCTCGATCCATTTCACCACTTCATGCTGTCTCTTTGGATTTTTTACGGTTTCACGATCTTCGAGATCATCGCATGAAATATAATCCGGACGTCTTGATTTGAAGCGCAGACCACGTGGACTTTGTCCCATCCCGAGAGCTTTTGCGATAAACCCATTGCGGGTTATGAAGTATCCGTCAGCCCAATCGCCTGTCATGCGTTGGTCGCCATAGTCGTGCTTCAGAAGTTCGTTGGCTTCGAATTCGGCCTGAAGATCGGATAAAAGAATCTTGGCCTTGTCGAGGTTGTTTGCAACCAGAACCATGTAAAAGATATCGTCCTGTATCCATAACCATAAAGGTATGAACAGATCGGCCACGACCGACTTTGCCAATCCCCTTCCCCAACGGATAAGAGCCTTGATCTCTTTTTCTTTCTTAACCCTGTTGGCAAGTTTGATATGGAAACCGGGAGAATCTATGATCATGCCCGTATCGTTGTCGGTGATATAATGGCGGAGGTAGGTTTTGACGAAATATGAAAAGTCGGACTGTGCAAGTTTTATCCGTGCCACACGGTCAGAAGGAGTCTCGTCGGGGTTGATCATCGCACCCGATTTTACAAGCTCGAGTTTCTTCAGGTATGCTTCTTTTGCCGTTTTGTCGTTCCTGTTCATTATCCGAGTTCTATGGCGATTTCGTTGATATGGTGTTCCTGAAACGGAACGGTGTTGATGTATATTTTTGTATCAAATGCCTGTAGCGATTTGAACACACGGTCCATAACATAAAGGTATGTCGATAGCGATACCCTGCTTTCCTTGTCAACCTGCTCGAGTGTTTTATTCCAGTTGGCCACGCCGCTGTCGATACGGGCGAGTTCCTGACGCAGATTGGCTATTTCATCCTTATCGCCTCCCGATTTTACAAGGTCGTTCAATTGAGCGTTGATATCGAGCCTCTGTTGTGCAAAGCCGTCGATGATCATCTTGATGTTTTCGATACGGTTCTGCCTGCCTGTGACGTTTGCCGTTCGTGCAGCTTTCCAAGCATATTTCTGAACCCATGCCGATATCGTCTTTTCGGATACGCCCAGCAGCTCGGCAATGTCCTTGGCTGTTTTGCCCTGTTCTACGTATAGAATCCTCGCGGTATCTCGTTCCTTAGATTTCATCGTGTCGCAATCCTGTTATGTGAATAGCATGTTTGGTGAGCTCATCGAGTTTAACCGTGAACTTCTTCTGGGCGCACATCGTACGCAGCTGTTTTTTTGAATAGATTCTCGGCCTGTCGCCTACCAACAGCACGATGAACCTTTTATTGGTCACGGTGTGCAGTTTGTTGGCACGCTTTATCATCTTTTCAACCTTTCTGTCAAAAAAGAATGCCCTTATCCTGTTCACGTCGATTAATGCATGGCTCATAAATTACATTTATATTTTGAACAAAAATGAATATAAATCGGGGTAAAAAGTAAATTAATAGACATTATGACATTACAAAATGCCATAATGTCATTAAAATTTTGAGAGGAGTATATATCGGGTTATTTTCGGACTTTATTAATCTACAACAATGAGATTCGTATTACTTGATGAAACTTTGACCGACCGTGGCTTTTGGGTACTCCTTGACGGGGTAGACCTCGAGCTGTTCATCAAAAACCCGGTGATGTACTGGATGCACATCCGTCCGTCGTCATGGGAGAATAAAGATGAACAGTGGTTGCCGATTGGCAGATGGGAAGACATCAAGGTTGAACTGATCAACGGCATCAAATCGATCACTGCAGAAGCGGTTTTTGACGAAAAAGACGAATTCGCAATGAAAATCAAGGATAAGGTTGACGGAAATTTCATACGGATGGCAAGTGCCGGTTTATGGCCGCTTACCATTTCCGATGAAGCCAAATACCTTAAATCGGGTCAAACGAGAAGTACTCTTGTGGCCTGTGAAATGAAGGAAGCATCTATCGTCGACATCGGTGCAAACAGAAATGCGGTGAGACTGTACGACGAAGCCAGAAACCTGATCAACCTCTCATCCGGAAGCGGAAACGAAGTAATACCTCTCCTTAATCTTAAATTAGAAATAAACATGAAATCAATTGCACTTAAATTGGGTATCGGCGAAAACGCGACCGAAAATGAAATCCTTCATGCCATCGGCGAACTGTTGTCGCTTCGTGACAGCCAAAATGTAAAGATAGAACAATTGGAAGGGGAAAAAGTGGCTGTATTGTTAAAATCGCCGGCAGTAACCGACGAGAATAAGGCAGCCATTGAAAAATTGGCTAAAACCGATTTTGAATTGGCAACGCAAACCGTAAAGGCTTTGGAAGCCGGAAAAGAAAAACCGAAACCGGAAAGGATTTCCGATTTCATGAAGAAAACCGCAAACCTCGGCACAGCCGGAACAGGCGAAAAAAAGTGGGAAGATTATTCCGACGAGGAAAAAGTCCTGATGCGTGATGAAGACACCGAATCGTACGTGAAGCTTTATGCTTCCTATTACGGACACGAGCCTAAATTGTAGAGGCCGAAACGAACTGATTTGTAAACCTATATTATTAAAATAATGAAAACCTTTAGAAAAATTCTCATCTCCTTTATGTTGGCAATGATTGCAGGAACGGCAATAGCCGCCGCAACCGCCATACCCGTTTTGCCTGTCATAGGCGGACTGACACTTGTATCGCTGATTCCCTCAGGTAACTCAACATATGTGTTGAGAGCCGGTGTTTATACCGAGGTATGGACAGGGGAAATGGTGAAGAATTTCACGCATGAGGGTACATTTTTACAGAGTGTTCCTGATTATTCCCGGTATGTGGGAAACGACGTCATTCACCTTGTTGACGTAGGCGCGCATCCCGAAGTATTGATCAACAACACAACCTATCCGTTGGTTCCCCAGACACTCGGTGAAGACGACATAGCGATTTCGTTGTATAAATTCGAAACCGTTCCGACATCGATTACCCATGACGAACTATATGCGATATCATATCCTAAGATTAAGGCGGCACATGACCTGCATAGGGAATCGTTACAAATGGAAACGACCGATTATGCAGCACATGCATTCGCCCCCAATTCCCATACGACAAATACCCCTGTTATAGAGACAAGCGGTTCAGCAAGGGGGGACGGAAGAAAGCGAATTGTTATAGCCGACATCATATCCCTTAAGAAAGCATTTGACGATGCAAAATTTCCAAAACGAGGAAGAACACTTGTTTTGAACAGCGACCATGTTCAGGATCTGTTGTTGGTATCTCAGAATTTCGCCAACCAGTATCAGGACATCCAAGAAGGAAAAGTGCTGAGATTGTATGGATTCGAAATTCACGAGTATCTTAACAACCCGGTATATAACGGCTCCACAAAAGTAAAAAAGGCATACGGTGCGGTATCTGCACTTGATGATTTGAAATCTTCGTTCGCATTCTGCTCCGGTGAAATGTTTAAAGCGCAAGGCAGTATTGATGCTTTCCTTTCGGATGCCAAAGCAGACGTATTGAACAAAAGAAACCTATGTTCATTCAACCTCCGATATGTATCCTTGCCTAAAAAAGCACAAGGTTACGGAGCAATCATCGATTCTTCTTCAGACGAATCATAGCAATAAAACCGTATAACATAGCCTGCCTTCGGGCAGGCTTATTTTAATAAGACATGAAAAAGAGCGAAATCAAAAAGTTATTGAAGGAACACGGAAAAGTGTACCTGACATCGGACGGCAATTTTTTTAAGAAAAAGTTTTTGGCCGAAAATCATTCGGTTAGGGATTCTGGCCGTTTACGTGTGAAAAAACTCGAGGTCATCACCATTTCATCGTTTGATGATATCGATACCTATTTCAAAGGAAAAGTAAACCTTGAAATGGGTGAAATTTCAAACCCGAATGAACCCGATAAAACAAATCCGGAAGATTCTGATCAGGATCAAAAAGACTGGTGGGAAGATGAAGGGGATGAAAAAAAGGCGGACAATAAAGAAGCCTTGAAAGCGAAAGAAGAAACCGAAGCAAAATCAAAAGCCGATGCGAAAACAAAAGCAAAAGAAGATGCAAAAGTAAAAGCCGCTGCTAAAAAGAAAGCAGACGCAAAAAAGAAAGCAGACGCAAAAGCAAAAGCCGCTGCTGAATCAAAATCAAAAACAAAATCATAGGCCATGCCATTAAATGATATCACTTTCATAAAAGGTCAGGGAGGGCTCGGCAGAACTCTTTCAAACAGCGACCATAAATCAGGCTTGATCTTCTACGGCGGAAACATCGGGGACGAGCTTGTCGAGAAAATGATCATAACCTCGTTAGCCCATGCAGAGAGTCTGGGTGTGACAGAGGCCAATTTCCCGGCAGAACATTACCATATCAAGGAATTCTTCAGGATGCAGCCAAACAGCAGCTTATATGTGTTTTTTGGCGATTTGCCGGTTGGTGATTTTTCTGAAGTAGCGGATCTGCAAAATTACGCCGACGGAGAATTGAGACAGATAGGGGTGATGGTGTATGCCGCATTTGATGAAGACAACATCGCATTGTTGCAGGCTGTGGCAGAAACTCTGGAAACCGCTCATAAACCGTTGTCGATTCTTTACGCAGGTGATTTAACCGGTGTAACCCTTACAAACCTTCCCAACCTTAGGGCATTGGAATGTCCGAACGTATCGGTGGTGATAGGAATGGACGGCGACAACGACGGGAAAGCCCTTTTTGATGCAGGAGAAATAGTAACCTGTTTGGGTGCAACTTTAGGAGCTGTATCATTAGCTGCAGTTAATAATAATATCGGATGGGTTGAGAAGTTCAATATTGCCTTAATCGAATTAGATGTACCTGCATTTGCTAATGGTGAATTATTCAAAGAGGTTGATGAAAACGTTTTGATTCAATTAAACTCAAGAGGATATATCTTTTTGCGAAAACATACCGGTATTTCAGGTACATATTTTAATGATTCATTTACATGCGATTTAGAAACATCTGATTATTTTTCAATTGAAAATGTAAGGACTATTGATAAGGCAACCCGTGTTGTTAGAGCAGCTTTATTGCCAAAACTCAATGCGGATTTGGAAACAAATAACGATGGCACACTTACATTGGATGTTATTACAAGTTGGGAAAATTTATCAGATAATGCTCTTGAAAAAATGAAAAAATCAAAAGAGATATCAGGGTATAAATCAACAATTGATCCTGCACAAAATATAGGTACTTCTTCAAAGTTGAAAGTTAACCTCATGCTGGTAGTAAGAGGTGTGGCAAGAAATGTTGAAGTCGAAATAGGTTACGGAACCTTATAATAAATAAAAAAATGGCAGACATAGCTGTTCTCATCAACGGAATCGAATACAGTGCTGTAGACTGTAACGTATCCATAGGCGGTGTACCGGTATTCGGGATATCGAAAATAGAAGCATCAGAGGAGCAAGAAAAGGTAGATTTATATGGACTTGGCTCAGCCAGACCAGTTGCAAGAAAAAGAGGAAAGATCACAACAACCGGAAGCTTATCGCTTTATCCTGTGGAGATCGATTCCATCCAGAAATCGACCACCGACGGGAATATCATGGCCATCGCCCCGTTTGATGTTAACCTCGTGGTAGTACCCAAAAATGGTGGAAACACAAAAGTTGTGGTATTGAAAAACACAGAATTCATGAAAAATGCAATTGGTTTCGACATCGAAGACGTAAGTGGTGGAGCCGTGGATATACCGGTTATTATATCACATATAGTGTGGAAATAATGGATAAGGTACTCGAATACGGTAAACTGTCTGAAGAGGCGATACTCGAGCTGAAGAAAAAGCACGGGGATATCTATACCTTGGATGTCGATTACGATGAAAACGGCAAGGAAGCGGTTCTTTTCGGCTATTTAAAGAAGCCCGACAGGCCGACACTCAGCATGGCCTTATCGGTTATCGATCGGGATCCGCTCAGGGCAAAACAGATATTGCTTGAAAAGTCGTGGCTTGCAGGTGATGAGAGGATCAAGACAGACGACGATGCATTCATATCGGCCTCGGTCGTTCTAGATGAGCTTATCGTCGTTCAACGAGCCGGATTAAAAAAAAATTAAACGACAATAAGTTAAACGAAAAAGACGGATACGACGAGATCCGAAAGGTCGACACTCTTTTAAGGCTCTACTTCCATATAGAGCCTTCGTTATTGACAGACGACGAGTGGGTAGACAGATGGGCAGAATTAAAATGGGCACTCAGTAAGGGACACCCAAAATCATTCTTCAGATAAAAATGAAACGACTTCTATTCGATATTGCCCTAAATGACAAGTTCACGGCCAAAATGAAATCAATAGCCGGGTTCTCTGAAAATTCCATAAAAAAAATCAACAAAAGCCTTAGGGAAACAAAACCGTTATCGGGCAACCTCGACCAACTCAATCACAAATTGAACTTGTTGGAGAAAAAGAGACGGCTGAGTTTCGATACTTCCGACATGAGGAGAATCTCAAAAGAGATACTTCAGGTACAAAGAGAGATAAACAAGGTTGAGAGAAAAGGCGGGATGAGAAAATCGACAGGAATGTCGGGACTCGGGATGCTGACAGGTGCAGGAATCGGTTATGGAGCCATAAGGCTCGGAGGCGATATCGTCGAAACCTCGGCTAAATATGAACGCTTCAGGGCTGTCCTGAAAAACACCTATCAGGATCAGGGTATGGCAGACAAGGCCATGTCGGATATTTCGGCATTTGCATCACGCACGCCCTTCCAGATCGACGAGCTAACCGACAGTTTTGTAAAGCTTACCAACCAAGGCCTGAACCCCACCATGAACGACATGACTTCTTTGGGCGACTTGGCCGCAAGTCAGGGAAAGAGTTTCGGTCAGTTATCGGAAGCCATACTGGATGCAACTATGGGCGAATTCGAGCGGCTCAAAGAATTCGGGATAAAGGGATCCACCAAAGGGAATAAATACAATTTTACATTCAAGGGACAAACCACTGAAGTCGATAAAAATACACAGGCTGTCAAAGCCTATATTTTATCGTTGGGGAAATTGCAAGGTGTTCAGGGCGGCATGAACGCCATCTCAAAAAAATCAGGCGGAATGATATCCAACCTTGCCGACAACTGGGATCAGCTGAAGGCATCGATAGGATCGGCAACAGGCGGACCCATTAAAGATGCAATAGGCGGGTTATCGGCTCTCGTGGGGCATGTTAAGAGTTGGTTTACCATACCGATGTCGCAAAAACTGCAACAGGAAAAGGCTGATATCAATGCTCTTGTCAATTCAATAACTTCATACAATGTTACCGGGGATCAAAGAAACATGATGCTCAATCAGCTTCAGGAACAATATCCGGAATTTCTTTCAAACTTGGATAAAGAAACCGTCAGCAATCAAGAATTGCTGAAGAGGTTACAGGCAGTCAACGGTGAATATGAGAAGAAAATAAGGCTTGCGACAATGTCTGATTTAAAGACATATAATCAAGAAAAATTAGATGAACAAAATTTAAAAAAGGTAAGAGCCGACCATCTGCTCAATTTGATGAAAGTAATAGAGAAAGGTGGACCGGGTACTGATCAAGCGATAAATCAGCTTAACGATGAATTGACGACATATGAACATTTTAAAACAAGCGGGTTAAGAGATTTGACCGGTAACAGATGGGAAAGAGTAAAAAATTTATTACTTCAACAAAGTACAGAAGCTGATACCGAATTGAAAACATTGAATGCCTATAATTCTGTTTACTCCGCCAAAGAACTGTATGAAAAGGGCAATATCCTTTTATCCGGAATGCCGACGAGAGACTTGAGTAAATTATCGCCTGAGGAAAAAACAAAATTGGAATCGCTTAAAGGAGATCTATTATATACAATGGGTTATCTTCAGAAGGGGATTTTGAAGAAAGGGGGAAGAGGCAATTCCACCAATTACGGTTCGCAGGCCGAAAGTTATATGAGCGAGATAGAGTCTTTATTTTCTCCCACACCAAAACTCACCACAACAAATTTTGGAACTTCGGGAGGGATGGGATCCGGTATCGAAACGGTTGCAGGTGAAAATACGGTTGCAAAGAATCTGATCATCAACATCGATAACCTGATGAATGGCGATATTGTGGTGCAGTCGACGACTGTATCGGAAGGATCGGGTAAGATCAAGGAATTGATATTGGGAGCACTGTTGGAAGCGGTTAACGATGTAAACGGGGGATAATGGCACTGACGGACAGATATAATTCTCTAAAGAGCATAGACCTATTAAGGCTGACTGCAGATCAGACCCGCAAGTTCGGATTCCTGATCAAGAATCTTGCAATAGATGCAGCGAAAAGCGAACTCTACGGCAGGGTAACAGAAGAGCAGCTGAGCGATGAGATATTCGCATCAAGATACTTCGGGACTCCGATGTGGGATAATATCATTCTTGACACGGAAGACAAGAAGTTAAGAGTCGATATGGTGGTGATTTCTGTTTCTATGTCTAAAAACATCGTAAAGACATCTATTCAGGGAATGACCGGGACGGTAAAGGAATATATTTCCGACGGAGATTATACGGTGAACATAAAGGGAGGCATCTTCTCGGATAAAGAGAGCAACGCCTACCCGGAAGATGAAGTATTGACACTCATTGAAATTCTTAAGAAAGCAGAGACTATAAGGATAGAAAGCGGATTTCTGAACCGTTTGGGCATCGACGATATAGTGATAGAGGATTATCAACTGGCCGCAAGCGAAGGTGTCCGAAATGCACAGTTCTTTGATATAGGGGCGGTAAGTGACACACCGCAGGAACTCATTTTCAGGATATGAAAAAGACGACTTGCGAAATAGGGATAGGGAGATACATCTACACGGGTGTTGTAAACGTGGAGGTAAACTCGTCATGCGAGAACCTTACCGATACATGTATCCTTACATTTCCACGCAAGGTTGCTTGGGAAAATCAGAAGATCACAGACCTGATCAAGAAAAATGACGGTGTTTATGTCAATGCGGGTTATGATGACGACAACGACGACCTGTTCAACGGTTACGTGCGTGATATCGATGCTTCCATACCAGTTACCGTTCATTGCGAGGATGACATGTTTCTTATGAAATCGGGTCCTGTTAAAATGACATTTCAGGACGCAACGCTTAAAGACATTTTGTCGGCTATTATCCCTTCAGGTATAGAGATAGAGGCTGCCGATATCGAAGTGGGTAAATTCAGGATAAACAACGCAACTCCTGCAAAGGTGTTAGAAGAGCTGAAGCGGATATACGGCATATATTCATTCTTCCAAAACGGGAAGCTCAGATCGGGGTTGAGATATTGGGGAGACGGCACATTGCACGAATTGTCGTTCCAAAAAGACATCCTTCCGGGGCATTCTTTGACATTTAAGTCGGCTGATGATACGAAAATAAAGATAGTTGCAACGAGCATCATGTCGGATAACAGCCGCATAGAGACAACTGCAGGAGACGAAGACGGTGAACAGCGAACTTTTCATTATTACAATGTAAGCAAGGCGGAACTCGACAGGATGGCCGCTCAGGAATTGGAGAAACTTAAATATGACGGTTACAGGGGTTCGTTCACTGCCTTCGGCCAACCGTATGTGAGGCACGGAGACACGGTGAAACTGACGGACAGATATTATCCGGAACGTGAAGGCATTTACGTCGTAAAGTCGACCATCAAGATATTCGGGGTTAACGGATACAGACAAACCATAGAATTAGACAGGTTATGGCAGAATTAAAGGACATATTGATTAAGTTGATCGGCGATCTGGGTATCCAGACACTTTACTCTTTAAAGGGAAAAGTAACGAGCGTTGATCAGGATGCCAAGACATGCACGGTTGAACCTATGAACGGCGATGCCGATCTGCTCGGGGTCTATATGCAGGCTTATGAATCTGCGGATACCGGCATTATCATTATTCCCGAAGTGAACAGTTACGTTGTGGTTCATTTCCTGACAAAGGATCAGGCCTATATTACCAAAACAACCGGGGTATCGGAAGTGATCATCCTGACAAGCGCAGGGATTAAGCTGAACGGAGATCAATACGGGGGGTTGATTAAAATTGAAGAATTAAAGACTCAAATTGATAAGAATACAGCACTCTTAAAAAGCATTCAGGATGTTTTCAAGGCATGGGTACCCGTACCGAGTGACGGGGGAGCGGCGTTAAAGACGGCAAGTTCCGCATTTATCAACCTCTCACGGGCAAATTTAGACGATATTGAAAATGAAACGGTGAAACATGGCTAACCAGAACGATATCATATTGGATGAAAACAACGATCTGTTGATCCTCAACGGAGACTTTGTGGTTGCCGACAGTATGGAACAGGAAATCAAATGCATACTTCAGGCCGTAAAGAACGATTATAAGATGAAACCCGAACTCGGGGTAAACCTGATAGATGAATTGAACAGCAGCAATACGGAAGCATCGTTGATGCAGAAGATTAAATTGAACCTGAAAATGGACGGAAAAGAAAACGTCAAATTCAGGATCGTAAAGGGAGAAATCGTATTTTATGACTAAGAACGTTGCAATAAAGGAAAATCAATCGTTGATCGATGTCGCCGTGCAAAACACGGGAGATATCGACAGCCTGTTTGATATCCTTGCATTGAACGAAGCAGTCGGTTTAGATGCCGTGATCGTTCCCGGAACGGTAGTCGTTATCGGACCTATCGAGAATAACCTGTCAACTTATCTTTTATCTAAAAAAATCGCCACCGATGATTTCGGGTTTATTCCCGTTACACTTTTCGAAGGATGGACAGAATCGGTTAAATTCAATTTAAATAGCGTTTCGCCCGCATTTAAAGTAGGCGAAAATCAATCGTTGTTAGATATGGCGGTTATCGGATTAGGCGATCTTGATAAGGTTTTTGATATACTGGCATCGGATAGTTCTTTAGGTCTCGAAGGTCACACGGACACGGGCACGGTAATAGAACTTACAAACGAGCGGTCAGAGCTCTCGGTTTATCTTTTGGAACAAAATCCTGCAACCGATGATTTTGGGTTTATTCCCGAAACTATATTTGAAAATTGGACCGATGCGGTTATTTTCAACTTAAATAGGGATTCTCCTCAATTTAAAGTGAAAGAAAATCAATCGTTGTTGGATATGGCGGCCATGGCGTATGGCGATCCGGACGGCGTTTTTGAAATACTCGCATATGATGATTCATTAAACCTCGAGGCACATACGGGAACAGGAACCATCATAGATATACTTTATAATAAGACTTATATTTCAGAGTATTTGATGAAATTCGGGATTGCAACAGATGAAAGCCCGATTTACGATCCGACATTGAACACTTGGATTTTGTTTACACATTATTGGAACGATTCGGGTATCTGGATCGACACGGCAAATTGGAATGACTGACAATGGCACAAACAACTATAAATAACGGTGACTCGGGATTAATTGCACGAAATGCAATCAATGGCAATTTTACGGAATTGTATGGGAAGATGCCTTATGTGACGGTTGGGACGGGTGGGGATTACGCTACTGTAAGACAAGCCTACCAGGCAGGAAAAAAAAATATAAAAATAATTTCTAATGTCGTTGAATCAGGAAATACAAATGTTATTGATTTCATAAGTATTTTCTCGGAAGGAAACTACACTATTGTATTTGGAACCTATATCCTTGCATCTAATGCGAATTCTATTGTTTATCTAAGAGATATAAATTGTACAATTGGTGAAACACCATTATCCAATTATTGGTTAACAGGTAAAAGTATCTTATCTAATGTAACTTTAACTTACAATGGGAAATATTACAAAATTAATACAACGTCGGCTATATGGAATAATGTAACCGTAAATTTATATAACAACAACACATCTGGAAACAATCAAACATACATTGATGGGATTTTTAATAAATGCAACTTTGTAGGTGGTGGAACAGATACACGTGGTTATATTTATGCTAGTACAAAAGCAATAATGAATTATTGTACATTTTCAGGCACTTATAAAGCACCGGATACCGGGAATTATTGGTCAGGATTAAAGACATTGTCTGGTTCGACTACATTGTGTTTAAATAATTGTACTAATTCTGCAACTAATTTTTATATATCTAACTCAGGTAATTGCATATTGAACTATTGTACCAATCAATTTAATTTTCATTCATCAACTAAGTATCCGGTAGTATATGGATCTTCAGTAAAATTTTATTTAGATTGGGTTTATGGTTATAGTGGATCAACATTGACAGCTTTTAATTCAATTATTGAGTTTAGTAATTTATTAAATGGCTCAAGTACTTGTAATGTAGGCAATATTGACATATATGGGTGTACATTTACTTTCAATAAGAGTAGTGTCAGTGAAACAACATTTGGAAATTTGAAATTTTCAAATTGCAATTTAACTTATTCTTATTTTTTAAGCAATAACAGAACAACAGTAAAAATAACGTCCTTAAAAATAATAAATTCCACATTATTAGATGCTGCTTCTATTATTACAAATAGCACCCTGATATTTGATTGTGTAATCAATTCAACCCTAACCATAACAGGTGATTATATAACCGTGACAAAAAGTAAAGTGATAGGAGTATTTACAGTAGATGTAACTTCAGATAAAACTATTATAGAAAGTTGTCGGAGTACGAATGCAGTGGTTGATAATGGGACAAATACTATACTTTCAAACAATTTATTGATATAGACATGCAAATAAATAATAAAGAAGACAATTCAATTATCCGGATCTTAAGGTTGAGGTTTCCTGAAAACTCAATCGTCTATCAGATCTTAGACGTTACAGGAAGTTCAATTTCTGCCGGTGTTTTCGAACCTGAGACACAAATCGGGAGTTTCCTCGATCAATTTTGCAACACAAATGAAGAATGTTTGAAGCTGCTTCAAACGGGTAGGTTCAGCGAAAGTCATTTTGTGATCAGCGAAGATGAGCAAAACTGGAATCACGACTCTATGATGATGCGACTATTGGTTCCGAGCTCGTTGATTATTTCGAGCCTTAGGGATCAGGATGCATTGTCGACGATTATCAACAGGAAGATTTCAGAAAATACCGAAGCTGAAGAAAAATTTGTTTTTGCATGCGGCAACTGGATCATTGTCTATGTGAACACCGTTGCCCAAGAAGACGGAATAATCGTTCAACCGTATATCCAATCGGGTCAAATATTAATCCAATCAAAAAACCAATGAAAAATCTGGTTAAATTAATCTCGTTTATTGCCGCACTGGTTCTGTCGGCAATGCTTTTTCCGCTCGGATTATTGTTCAATATGACAGAATTACGGCATGGAAGGGTCTTTGTTACTTTCTGGCGGTTCATCCGAGAGCTGTTCGACATCATATTTGATTTTTTGCTTAATATAGCTGTAATCCTTGATCGTTTGGGAAATGTAATAATAGGGGATATGATTGAAAGATTGATAACCAAAGACAGGAACACCACTTTTGGAAAGAATGAATGGACGATATCCGCCAGTTTGGGAAAATTACTATATGACAATAAACTTAAACCTTTTGGTTTACGCTTCGTCGGGTTTATAGATTCGGTTTTCGGAACAGATCATTGCATAGATGCCTACTATTGGCACGTGGAAAAGGAAAATTTTAACAACGATAATATAACGGGGGTATCATAATGGCGACAATATTCGACGATCAAACGACACAAGAGATTTATCAAGACTTGATAGATGCAAAAGAAGGTGGTGATTTTACTGAATTAGACGACCTGAATTCGGAATCATCCACGGCAGTATGGAGGTTAATTCTTTGGATCGTGGCATTTGCGAGCAAAACCATAAAGAACATGTTCGACAGCTTCAAGATATATATCGAGGGTGTGTTTGCTTTGAATCAGGCAGGGACGCTGTTATGGTGGATTGACAAGATTAAAGCCTTCCAGTATGGGGATAGCCTTGAATTTATCGGAGGCATATGGAAATATGCCATCATTGATGAGACGAAAAAAATAGTCAAACAAGTGGCTTTGGAAACTGTCAATTACATGATCGTTTTTAAAACAGCAAAAGATAACAGCGGCACTTTGGAGCCTTTGGAAGCATTAGAGATATCGGCACTGGAGAGCTACATAAACCAAGTTAAATTCCCTGGTACATATATTTCCGTGATATCTGAAGAAGCTGATGACTTGAAATTGAATTATACCGTCTATTACAACGGACAATACCTACAGTCAGACGTGGAATCGGCATTGATTGCTGCAGCAAATGATTATATCAGCAACATACTGTTCAACGGGAAGTTCTCGCATACAGAATTAACAGATGCATTTCAGGGAGTAACCGGAGTGGTTAACCCAGTCTATACTTCAGGTTACGGAAAGCCACACACGTCATCGGAAGGCGATTATCAGTCGATAACAGATTATTATACTTCGGCAGCCGGATATTTTACGATCGCAGAATTAACCCTTACAATGATTGCAGATGTTTAACGTGCTTTTTTCATATCTGACCAAGATACTCGTACCTACAAGACTGAGACAGCTGCGTATGTTATCGTGGATGAATCTTGTGGTATCTTATATAAAGACGATTTATGATGAATATGTGGTTTTTAGAACCGAGAAATTATATTTGATCAATTTCACCGGGCAAACCATGTATCTACAGAAGTATCTTCAGGATGAATTTGAGGAAGGTGGTATTTATATATCAGATGGCTTAATGATGCTTCCTGTTTATTTATTCAACGCCGATGAATCGTTTATACCTGTTTACATTGGTAATTTATTTATAGATGAAACGGTCTACTCTGCTGATGAATCAATAGTTTATCTGAATACCTGGTATACTTATTCCGATACAGGAACTGGCGTAACACCTGATATAGATGAAAACGCAACTTCTGAAGGTGAAATCGAGATGATGTTGGTGAACGAATCTGAGGTTATGAGTGCCAACGATTTTATTGTATGGGTTCCGGCTTCAAAATATGATGCAATGACAAACGATGATTTTAATAAAATGAACGCCATAGTGCGTTATTATAAACTTGTAAACAAAAATTACTCAATAGAAAGATATGAATAAGCTATTAACTGAAATAAACGGTAAATTCCCGTTCGTTTTAAACGACATACGATTTATGGATTCTGCCTATAGGGCAGGATTCGAGTCAATCTCAAAAGCTATTTCGGCAAATCAAAATGTTGTATTATGGGGAGTTGATGTAAGTATAGATGGAACCGAGGTGACAGTCACCGAAGGAGATGTTGTTATCAACGGGGAAATACTTCATGTAGATGCCTCGAGTATAGAAGTCGGGGCCGGCATGAGGGCTGTAATAATTTCCGAAATCAGTTATGATCCATCGGGTAATAAATTGTTTGGTGATGGGACTCTTCATGATACATACGAAATAAGGAAAGCTATTATCACAACAGTAGGGATATTTACACCGCCTTCTTCTAATTGCGTAGAGCTCGCATCATCGACTTATAATAGAATTTCTGATCGTGATTTTGCTTCTACAGCTGAAGCTCTCGAAGGGATTCTTAAGAATAAATATATAAGCCCTTATTCATTGCACAATCATCAAAGTTGGGTAACCCCTACATTTAGTGGCGGCTTCGAAGGATCACTCAAAATACGCAAGCTTACGAATGGACTTTTTGAAATTAAAGGAGATGCAACTTCTCCCAGTGCATCATATACAATAGCAACATTGGCGGAGGAATTTTGGCCATCATCCGTAATTAGTATTCCCTGTAAGGTTGGGAGCAATGTAGATTTAATTGAAATAAGAACAGACGGTACTATTGTATCTATAACTCAAACAGATTCAATCGAAATCAATCACATTTATTCACTTTAGAAATTTTAATTAAAGAATGGAAAGTAGCAAAATGAAGACCCCTGTATCGTACTATGGGGGCAAACAACTCATGTCGAGGTATATTTTACCTAATATACCTGATCACACAACGTATATAGAGCCGTTCTGCGGAGGAGCGGCGATTTTCTTTGCAAAAGAAAAAAGCAAAGTGGAGATTCTGAATGATACCAATAAGGAACTAATCAATTTTTATGAAGTGGTTCAAAATGATTTTGTTTCGCTTGAAAAGGAAATAATGATCAGTCTTCACAGCAGGGATCTTCACCGTAAGGCTTGGACTATTTACAATAATCCTGATATGTTCTCTAAGCTTAAAAGGGCATGGGCGGTTTGGATATTGTCGGCACAGGGCTTTGGAGGTATGATCTCGGCAACGTGGGGACGTGACCTTACTGATAATAAATCGGTGAAGGTGATAAAAAACAAGCGGAACAATTTTACCGAGGATTATGCCATACGGCTTCAAGACGTGAGCCTTGAAAGCAGGGATGCAATTAAGGTAATAAAGACATCTGATTTTAAAGAAGCCTTCTTTTATTGTGATCCTCCATATTATAATGCCGATATGGGGCACTATGACGGGTATACTATAGAAGATTTTGAAATGCTGTTAAAGACACTCTCCAACATAGAGGGAAGATTTTTATTAAGTTCGTACCCTTCTGCGCTGCTTGAGCAGTATAAAAATGAATTTAAATGGCATCAATTTAGCGTTGAAATGGCAGTACCGATATCAAACAAAGGTAAGAGAAAGGTGGAGGTATTGACTGTTAATTACGAGATATTAAACCCAATTTCAATAAAAATAAAAAAGGCTGCATAAACAGCCTTTTTTATTGTGCCGGGTACCTGCTACATTCCATAACTTAAAAAAGCCATAAGAAGACACTGCGGTGTCGTACCCGGCAATATCTTTGTCTTATGGCTTATAAGGAAATGTAGCAGGTGCAAAGATATAATATTTGATTATTATATTACATTTGTGTGTGTGAATTTTCATACAATTCGATTTAAAAATTTATACATTTTGATTTTTCGATTATAGTACTAAACAAAAGATTTTTTGGGAATAAGAATTTAGGAATTATTTAACTTTCCTAGGGGAAACAAAACCAACAGAAT
>Ga0209318_1000547_pt1 | contig 36222 bp, 57 predicted proteins | sample RifGroE1_FD_183999 | JGI IMG/M metagenome (GOLD analysis project Ga0209318, IMG submission 183999) | Groundwater microbial communities from Rifle, Colorado, USA - Groundwater E1 (SPAdes) (version 2) | ecosystem: Environmental > Aquatic > Deep subsurface > Groundwater | place: Rifle, Colorado... | reverse complement strand
CCCCTAACACGACACATAATCCACCGCGTATGTTCCGGCTCATATGTGCCAGTAATAGCCTTCTGCCGCGTCTCATCATCAAAAATTCTGACTGGAAACCCTGCAGCAAGTAGTCTATGCCCTGCCTCCGCTGCTCGGTCTGCGGGGGTGCCGTTAATTTTAACAAGTCTCCTCGTCCACTGGTTAACGCTCCACTCCATACCTAACTGACCTTTGACAATTTCCCTGAAGTCGTCGCGTTTCTCTGGGAAATGCACCTCGATACAGTTTTCCAAAGCTCGTATTTCTGCAACTGTTTCGGTAACTGGTTTTTCAGGCCTGACGGTAGCTTCAATTTTCGCGGCATCAACAACGCTTTGAGGCGGCTTTTCACGTTCCTCCTTTGCGGTTTTAATGAGCAGTTTTTCCAACTCCCTGAGTGTTATATCTCTGTGGTCAATCCACCACCGGGCAGATTCAATCTTTTGGATTTCCTCCAGTCCCAGCATAGCGGCTCCGCGCTCAATTTCGGGTAGTCTGCCATAAATAAACTCCTCAGCTCTACCAATAACCGCCTGTCGTATCGTTTCAGCCCAAGCGATCTGTTTTTCAGTACCAGTTAGTGCTGGCAACTCCATTTCCTTGGCCGCCTCTATCGCTTCGGCAGTCGCCTTTTCGCGCTGGCGTTCAAGTTCCGCTTGGTAGCAGGCGTGGCATAGTTTGTTTGGTTCGACGTTTTCCAATCGCCATTCGCGGTTTTTGTGTTTGCCGATAAGATTAACTGTTTCGACGTGGCCACAGGAACGAGTGACTGAGTATTGGGCCATGCTTACACTCTCCTATCTTCTAGGGATACCGTACTCATCACAGTAATACACGTATCCCAGTTGGTTTTTGTCGCGCATATAGTTTCTGATTTCCTTCCAAAGTTCCTTATTGGATTTGGGTGTCGGGAACTCAAACTCCCATATTTTCTTATGGGGGATATACTTGTGAAATATTGCCAGTTCCTTAAGTCCGTCAAGTAGTGCCATTCCCTCAGCAAACCAAGCTGGTTGTATTTTGATATTTACTGTGTATGTGTCGGCCATCTCAATTCCTCCTTTTATTTTAACCCTTGAACTGGGGAGGCTTTCGCCTCCTGCCGGGATTCTCGGCACTCCCTTGGCGGGTTAATATTGAGCGTTGCAGTGGGCGTTCCACGTTTCATATGCGTCCTCGCCAAGCTTTTCGCGGGCGATCTGTACTGCATTATCGAAGTCCTCGGCGTTATCTGAGAAAAGGTTGATGCTGTTGACGTGTTTGTGGTGCTTTGCTATTTCCTCGGCGAACAGTTTAACTCCGTGTTCGGTAGCGATTTTTAACCAGTGGTAGTAGTAAACATACTTGCTATACTCTTGCTTTTCAACTTCCTCCGCTGTCGGTTCAACTTCCAACTTAGCGGTTCCGGTCGAAAATAACTCAAACCATCTCTCACGAGTCACTCCGTTCTCCAGTTCTGTTTGCAGTGCTGAGTCGGTGAAGTTCGTACCATCCTGCGGGTCTACTACAACCAACTCTCCGTCAAAGATTATAAAGTCCTCTGCCATCGGGCGGGTAAATCCGTTATCGGCGATTAAGTTGTACCTGCAGGTTCCGTCGGTCTTGAACGGTGTTATCTGGGCGAATAATTTCATTTTTCTATCCCCTCTCGAATTAATTTTCTATATATAATATATCACAGTACATACATACATGCAAGTGTTTTTTCGTGTTGACTTTAATTAATTTTTTATGTATACTTTTAATATGGAGGTGTTGAAATTGAAAGAAAAGCAGGGGCGAGGAAGGCCGTTAGTGCCAGAGGATAAAAAAGCAAAAAACCGGTCAATAAAAATGACTGATGATGACTGGGAGAAGATTAAAAAACTTGCCGAAATTAATAATCTCTCTGTTACTGATTATATTAAAAAGAAAACACTTTAAGATATTAATTTAGGTGTTGACATTAAATTGTTTTAGGTGTATACTTTTAATTAATCACAGTAAAATATATCATCCATGAGGGCGGGGGATAAAATGAAAAATTCTCACAACAAAAACTTTAAAGATCCAAATTTCAAGGGGATACGGTGTATTCGCATTGATGAGGCAAACGATTTATGCCTGTCTGGCGAAGAAGAAAGTCCCTGGGTAAGCGATAATGACTGCAAGAAATGTCCCTATAATGATAGGACAAAACGCGGGTGCAGAGCAGTAAAATACGTACCATTGCATCCATAGAGATAAAATTCGGCTTGGGGTTAGCAAAGCCCCGCCATGAGATTAAAAATAAGGAGGGATACTATTTGACAAACAAAAAACAGCGCATACTTAAAGCTAAAACCTTGCGCCGTATGATTAAGGGGTTAACACTTCCCCAGTCAGTTCAGTTAGTCAAAGCTATGTCGAGTGAATTAAAATTCCTCGAATTGCTCAAAGGCTACGGGTTTTTGTTTGATAGCACCGTCACCGGACATTGCCTGTCTGATGGAGCACCGGAAGGATATTACTTAGTATTCAAAAACAATGTCCCTGCAGGCAAAATTCCGTTTAACTGCTGCGGGATTTACGTAGAGGAGGCGAGGGCATGAAGCGTAAAGCAAGATTGCGCTCAAAGAAACAGATGCGCAAAGGCTACCGCCTAGCCTTCAAGAGCGGCGAACCTGGGAGTGTAGCCAAATTACGCGGATGGGAATATAGCGGCCATTATGTTTACCGCAATTCATCGCGGGGAGCGGTTCAGTTTGATTAGTTTCCCACACCTGCTCTCTGTCGAGGGCAGCGGTGGTAGGATTAAATTAAAGGGGGATTTTTAAATGTCAATCAAGTCTAAAACTTTCTGCTGCGAGGACTTCAAAAACCTCGTAGAAAAAGAACATGCCGAAAGCAGGGGAGAAGTTAATTTAGTATTTAAACACTACGGCGGCGGTTACCTGCTTACTAGAATCTTATATTGTCCGTATTGTGGAAAGAAGTTCTAGTCTTTCGTTATCTCCTGCGAGTCAGGGGATGCCGAAAGACTATAAAATAACAGCCGGCCGGGGCTAAAAATGCCGGCCATGAAGGAGGATATATGAAAATAATCTTGACTAACGCTTTTAGTATCAATATGTTGCCATGCAACGCAAACCTAAAGTTTACTAAGATCGCTAACCCGGCAGATTTAATTAACCGTAACTGGCTGACCGAAAATGCCATAGGTCACGCCGACACAGACAGAGTAGTTCGCCACCAACTCCACATGGACGGGGCTGAGGTACCAGAAGGGAAAAGATCAAATGTAGTATTCCCTACCCCGGAGGCAGATGCATTGTTGGTCGCCCAATATCGCGGCCCCAGGTTACCGGAAGGTGCGACTGAACTACCACAAGGAGCGACTTTGGAATTCTGGCTGGTTACTGCGGACAATGAACCTGCATGGCCACACAACTTAGCAAACAGAGAATATTAATCCTATCCGGTTCACGGCGGCACCCAGACAAAAGTCGCCTACCTGGAAAATAAATTAGAGGAGGGATTTTGATGTTATATTACCATCACGAAAATGCAGAGGGTGATTTTACCCTCAGATGGGTGGCCGAAATAGTTGGCCATGTTGACGGATTAAAAAGATGCTTCGAGGGGCCGTTTACTATCAGCATAACACCGAAATTGTTAATTTTTCGCGGTTATTCAGAATTCAACAAAAAGCATGTTGCTTATTGCGTGGAATTCAAAAAATGGAGTCACTCTGAAAATTGGAAGGAAATATCAAAAGATTGTTTGTTGGAGGGAGAAATGCAGTTCGGGTGGATTCAAGAAGGAAATCCAGGATCAAGTTCATATATGGGATTGTGGCAGAAACCAGGACAATTCCCTCTTATACACGCTTAGTCTTAGACTTGTGGTCAACCGCAAGACCACAGAAGGAGGAATTTTAATGGAAAACACAACTCTTATTTATATATCAAATTGCTACAGAAATTTTGTACCTTGGGCGCAGGGTTGGTTTTTGGCAACAGAGGAAACACTGTGGATGTATACTGAAACAAAAGCTATGTGGGACTGTCACAGATAGTTTAGCCGCCTCCGGGCGGTTTATTTTTTTCCCAAAACTTACCACTCAGTTATTTTTCTCGAAACCGGAATATTTCAGAACGCTAATGAATAGCTTTTGAGTAACGCATTAACGAAGTTAAGAGTAACGCAAAAAAGCAGTAGGGCAGTTGTGGCCTTACTGCTTTTTACTGTTTTGGGTACCCTTTTTAAGGGTTTTATCGGCTATGTCCTTTGCTGCTTTATTGATGTCGTAGCTGTCGCGGTTAAAGTCAATCATGCCATTTCTTATTTTTCTCGCATCGTTTGAAATTGACCAATACATAAAATCACCTCATGCATAGTATTTCTCTAAGGCATTTTGAGTATACATTAAGCAAGGGGTGATAAAGAATTGATTGACAATATCGACTTACCGGAAAGCATGAAAGATGCAATAATATATATATATAACGAAGCCAAAAAACGCGATCCGAGTCTGACTGAGAGCAGATTCTTTCAAGTTATCATATCCCAGTGGATGGAGCTATATTTGCAAAATAAAAAACTATCTGAGCTAAATAAAAATAACGTCAAGTTATATAACAATCTTAAATCAGTCATAAAAGTAAGCGGGAAAACTCAGCGCGATATTGCCAATGAAATCGGTTTGAATGATACATATTTATCCCATATAATACGCGGCAAATATGATCCCAGCATAACGATTGTTTTGCTTTTGATGCAGGCATTAGATTATCCGCTTGCAAAATTAAATGACGTATTTTACCTAGAACCTATGTCTTAATTTACCAGGACATGGGTTTTTATTTTTAGGCATATAGGACAACCTCTGATAAATACTTATAGAATACATAAAGTTTTGATGAATTCATCATTTTGAAGGGCGGGATATGCATGATCGTGAGAATCAACGGAACCCCCATAAACTACAGCAAAACTGCACCAAAGCCAGTTAAATCAGAACCATTCACCTGGCAAACAAAAAAGGCCACTGCTATACAAGTCAGGCCCGAAGCATCACCAGTACCAGTTACCGAACCAAAAACCGAAACTTTGCGCGACAGACTGGCCAAGATTCGCGAGAAAGCCAAGAAACACATACTGCCACTTACCACTGGCCTTAATCTTCTGGCCACTGCTCCAATAAGCGCCGTGACAGGTCAATACAGCGTAGCAACGACAGCTCAGGCTGTACCGGTGGCAGCAAAAACGTATATAGGCATAGCACCAGCCCTACAGCCAGTTATTTCGATGCTGCAGGAGCTTGCCCTGCCTGTCGGAATCGGCATGGCAATTTGGGGGCTCATAGAAATAATAATAGGAAACCCAGGCGGCAAAGACAAGATTAAGTATGCCATGCTTGGCTACATCGGAGTGTTTATTATTCCGTTTTTCTTCTACCAGATCAAGGGTGCTTTGTCCGTTATGCCGCTTGCCTATTCCGCACTCATGGCGGTGGTGTAGATGCCCGCTGTGGTTGCTTGGCTTGTCGGGATGGGCCTGAAAAAGCTGGCCGGGTGGGTAACTGTCATTGCAGGAGCTGGCACAGCGTTCTACTACTACAGTTTTGAGATCTGTCTGATGGGTGCAATGGTGTCACTTTTTTTCTCGATGTTCGGCTTTAGCCTGGCCCGGAAGGGTGTACTGTTTTCAGTGGCGTTGTACGTAGTGGTGCAGGTATTAGGTAAAGCAATTTAAGGAGGGATAATTTTGTTAGCTGACTTATGTTATTTCGGTTTAATCTGTATGTGTTTGGGCGGGTTTATTACCGTTATATTCGGCCCGTTTATTAGAAAATTCAGGGGTAGGGTTAAATGAGAAAATATCTACCGTCGCTTCCCTCTGTCCCAGCACTTATACCAGGTAAGAAGTTGCCTCAAAATAGACCATATTGCCGACATCAGCAAAATGGTCAGCAGGATTACATAGACGCAGAGTGGTACGAAACTGAGCAAAAACAGCGTTTTAACCTCCGCAGTCACTACAAAATTATTGCTCCTGAACATAAAGTTATCCGCATCCGGCCCGACACTAGCGCGAGGAACTGGCACACGGAGGATATAGCTAAAACAATTTCCGACGCTTTTAAAATCCCGGTAGATAGGTTTTACTTTGAGGGCGGCTGGAAGCTTAGATATCGGCAACCAGACCGGGCCACCTGGGAGATAGATTACACAGCAGGCAGTATAGATTTCCTCTTGACAGTGCCGGGTGATAGGGTTGATAGCTGGGTACGCCGTTTATCTGGCATTTGGGATAAGTCAACTATCACTGTCGATAGTGACTACAGCGAAACCTGGGAACCCGACAAAATAACCATATACGAGTTAGTTTACCGTAAGCATGACATGTATTCCCTGCTGACAGACTCAAAAAACAACCTGCCTTTACCCTCTCTGCTGCAAGCCGTGAAATCTCTCGAGCGGGGCGACAAGGCAAAAGTATTCGTATTTTTCGACCCAGTAGGCAGGCTTGACTGGAACGCGACGTATCAGGAAGCCTGGGAAATGCTTAGGAATGGCAGACAGCCGGTAAAAAGAAACGGTGATGCGAGAGGGTATTTAAAACTCGGGTTGACCTGTGCGGGCCAGTTTATGCAAGAAACTATGATCGGCATCGGGGATATGATCAAATCCGACAAACAGGAGAATCGGTACGCGAAAAAGGAAGTAGACCCCGAAGCTGGGCTGTTTGCTATAGAAAACTTAACATCAGCCACAAAGCGGAAAGGCGGGATGGGCGCTATGAGAACGTACCTCTGGGTTATTGCTCAGTCTGAAGAACGGGGCCGCAGGGAATCGACTGCCCGGACGCTTGCCAGTGCTTTTGCTGACCTTGCCGGTGATAATGAATTTGAGGCGCGGGAGGTTAAGAACCGCAAGAAGAAGGCGGCTGCTATCAAAACAATAACCATAAGGAGGTTGCCGAAATTGAAATTTAATCACAGCATTTTAAGCACTGCCGAGGCCGGGAAACTTATTCAGATCCCGGGCCGGGAGCTCCAGGAGGACTATCCGCAGGTCAACGGGATTAAGCTGCAAGAGGTCACTTTACCCGCTAAACTTTTCGGTGCTACTGGCATACCTCTGGGCATGGTTACAGATCGGGGAGTTACCCGGGAAGCTAAATTACCTATTCACGATCACGACATCGAGTGTAAAACTGAGATTAATTATGGCAACATGGGCTCCGGCAAAACGGGGAGGGGGATTGTTCTTGCTGTCAACGGCATTAAAAACGGGCGCACGGTATTTTTCTTTGATATGGCCGATGGTGATGCTATTAACTCAGTCAGAGACGCTTTACCGGCTAATATGTCTGATTCAAAAATACTTGACCTAGACTTTGGAAATAAGCACTGGCCTATCCCTTTGACATTGACTGACGTTGCTCTAAGAGGGATGCAAGGGGAAAGTGACGAGCTGGCCGCCTTGGATGCAGCAGAGCGAATGACTGACTACATATATACTTTTATAAATCAGTTAGCCAGCAGCGAATTTTCTGACCGGATGGAGTATTTTTTGTCACCGGTGGGCAAGGGTGTACTAACGGATCCGCGCCGGGGGTTGTTAGATGTGGTGCTGGCTTTATCATCCCCTGTGTATCGGGAGGAACTATTGACTGACCCGGTTATTATGGCACAGCCGGAAGTAGTTGACGTTCTTCGGGAGCTACAGGCTAAAGCGGTGAAGGGTAGCGACAAAACTTTAGTACAGCCGATACTTGACCGACTAAATCTACTGGCCGGGAAAAGAACGCTGGCAAACTTTTTTCTGCAGCCAGAGAAGTTGAAGCCGGACGGCAAGCCGGTACTTGATTTCCGGCAACTCATGGACGAAGGCGGGTATTTCGTCGGCCTGAGAATACCCAAGGCCGAGCTGGGCAAATACGGAGTTAATCGGGTAGCTAGTTTCCTGATGGCTAAAATCTGGCTGGCTACTCTTAGCCGGTTGGATACTGCACAAAAGGATCGTAGGCCGTTTTATACCATCATTGACGAACCACATAATTGCCTAGAAGGAACCGGGCCACTCCTGGACGGTGAAATAGGGGTGGAGGCCCGGAAGTACAGAAATAAGATGATCTTCCTTGCCCATAGCGCGGAGCAGTTCGGCAAATACAAGGCCGGTATCTATGCGGGCGGGCCGTTCTTTAACTTTTTCAAAACCGAGTATCAAAAGACATTTCTCGATCATGCCGAAAAACTAAATCCTTTGGAGGCCCGGGGGCTTTACGAACAACTGCCGAAGCGTTGGGTGGCTGCTTGCAAGATGGAACTGCCGGGTACCGATAGCCTGCCCGCTTTTATTTGTCACATGACAACGCCGCCTAAGTCCGTAAAGGGTCGTAGTTATCGGCGGGCGGAGTGCTCGAAGCAGTTTGGGCGACATTGGAAAGAGGTTACCGATTATATACAAAACAAGCGGAGGATCACTTTGCAGGACGAAGCTTGGCGGGAGGAACGGCAGGCCGAGGTGAAGGAATCTAAGAGGAAAAAATAAAAGTATACATTTAACTATTGATTTTACTGATGTATACATAGGTATACTTGTATACAAAAAGTATACTTGTTTACAATGACCAAAACTTCCACCAGGGGCGCTTTTGTTTTTCGCGAAATTTTTCTATGAATTCATCTACGCGTGATACCTTTTTAACTAATTGGGTATTTTCTTTTTGTAGCACAGCTATAATTTGCTCAAAATATTCACGTTGCTTGTCCAGTTCGATAATAAAATTTTCTCCTTGCAATTCGAGGAGATTCTCGATATGGTTTTTATTAAGTAGTATTTTTTCCTCAACTTCCGCAATTATATTACGACCAACATCAATAACCGGTATCGGTTGCCGTACCTGAGTAGAAATTTTTTGTGGTTCATAGAAATTATTTTCGGTATGCTTGGACTTATCCACAGGTTCATAGTTTTCACAGCTTTGTTCTTCATACTTCATATCTTCGCTTTCATTCATAGCTTCAGTGCTCAGCGCTTCACCTGACTTCATAGCCTGCAGAGCTTCAGAGGTTACCAAACGGATCCTACCTGTTTTACCCTGTACCCACTCAACCGAGAGTTTTCCTGTACTGATGTACTTTTCAACCGTGCGTGTAGACACATTCAACAAAACTGCAACTTCTTTCACGGTATATTTTCTGTCGTTCATATCTTTCACACCTTCAATTCTTAGCTTCACAGCTTTATTTTCATAGCTTTGATCTACAGGTTTATCTAAGATAGATAAGTATTCTTTAATAGCTTTACTCTTATTATTTAAGATTTTTATATAATAATCATCATAATGATTATTGTTATTAAGGTATGAAGGCTGCGAAGGGTATGAACCAAAGCTCTGAACCCCATTTTTTCTTAGCTCTGAATACCTTTGCTCTAACTTATTAAGTGCCTGTCCCATTAAATTTTCCCTCCGCTCTAAAATTTTCAATAAAATTCTAAGCGGGAGGATGTTGACATTCAGTCTGCTTTTGCTTAAAATAGAAACAGCAAAGCTGGCTTGAGCAACGCTCACGCTTTAGGTAAAAGGCACCCAAACTTTGGACGGCGAGGGTGTCTTTCGGCGTTTATTTGACAATAATTTTAGCATTACCCGGCTAAAATTTCAATGTAATTTATTTAACCCTCTCCGCACTAGAGAGGGTTATTTTTATCCAAACGATGACATACCGGAGCCACCACGAAAGACACTATAGCATTCCGCACTATCCGCATTTATCTGCTTACCGTTATCCATCCTATTGTAAAGCTTTAGGGTTTCATTCAATGCTTTAATACCTTCTTTACTTATGTTTCGATCAATTGTACAGACCCCGCTATCTGTGTCTACAACGAATTCAATGAATCCATCATAATTACCAAAGTCAACCTCCAATACTGAAACCCCCTTCTTGTACTTAATTATGCAAACATCTGTTTTGTGTCACGACAATAATAATAATTATAATAGTTAATACGCTGGTGAACAAGGGAAACGTGTCTTTAAATGCTACAAAAGTTATCGACAAATTTTATGAATTTCTGACTTTTGTTAATGTTTCTAACAGTTCCGTAATGACTTCGTGCGGTATTTGTTGTTCATAAGCTTTTCTGCCCAGCAGTATATACGGCATTAATTCCTTATCTAATAGAATATCGCTAACTTGTTGGTTTATTTCAGCGTTAATTTCGTCGATATCAAAAGGGGTGCGGGCGTTTTCACGTGAAAAATATTTCAATTCGACGCGCAAAGCCTCAGCTAACTTTTCGATAGTATTTATGCCTGGGTTAGGTCTCTTACCTGTTTCGATTAGAGAAATTGCCGATATCGGAACTTTTGATATTTCAGATAGATTCTCCATAGTTAAACCCCTTATTTCTCTCATTCTCTTTAATTTATTACCTAAATGCATATCTAAATGCCTCCTTGATAATTTACATTTTTTCTATCTATATAATATATTGCTTTTCCTAATACGTAAATAGGGAAAAGCAGTCAATTAAAAGTATTTTGCATTACTTTTCTAATTAGGATTGATATTTTTCCGATTAGGAATTATACTATTCCTAATAAAGAAAACTTATTACCAAAGGAGAAAATTTATGACCGTTGTGGGCAAAAATATAGATAGACTTATTAAAGACAGGCGCATTAGTCAGCACGAATTAGCTAGAATGGCTGGGGTGACCCAGCCGCTGATTAGTTATTTAGTTAACGGAAGTACACAGGCAGGAAGGCCAAGCACGCTAATAAAAATAGCTGGGGCGCTGGGAGTTAGCGTTGCGGATTTGTGGAGAGAAGAAAAAACGAGTTAACCGGGTAGTTTGCCCGGTTACTCTTTGATTAACTTAAATATATCTCCAGGGCTACAGTTTAGTGCGATACAAATTTTATAGATTGTCGCCAACTCAACCCGTGTAGGCTGTAAGCCGCTAGCTAACGTGGCCACTGTGGACCGAGCTAAACCTGTTTCTTTGATTAGTTCTTCAATAGAAACATTTTTCTTTTCTAAAAGTTCTTTTAATCTTACTTCTAACAAATCAATAACCTCCCTTTTATTTAGTAGTTTTTATCTTATCACGAATTTAAAAAAAATTCAACAAACCTATTGACTAGACAATCTTGTTATGATAATATCTAGTTAACAGGGAAAATCAGTGAATTAGTGAACGGAGAAAAACATAAAAACTACTGGGGAGTGAGAAGAGTTGAGTTATAGATGTAGGAGTAGTTGATAAATCATATCTAGGGGGTGCGTGTTATTTCTCCAAAAACACTAGAGGACAACGGTGTAAGATGGACAAAGGTTTATTGCAAGAACTGCAAGGGCGGCAAAAGAGGGTTAATAACAGAATGTGTCACTGGTTCCGGTGTTAAGGTGAGTAACGCGCCATTCGCCGGTATGCAACATAAAAAAATATGCAACAATTGCAAGTCAATATGGTACTACTGAAAGGATGCTTTTTATGAAGACAAGATCGCCTTGATGTTTAGGGTAACTTAAATTAATATATTTTTCTGATAGCGGAGCCACACACTTTAACTGCAATAGCGCTCCCACTTAGCAACCACTATACCTGTAAGAAAGGGTGTAGTGGTTTTAAATTAGCTAAGTGGGAGCGCTTCTTTATTTTGTCTTGGGGGTGATACCTATAAACACAAGAAAAGTAGATCAGATCGGAAGAATAATTATACCTGTAGGTGTCAGGGATACGCTGAAAATAAAAACTGGCGACGAAATGGAAATTTCTATTTTAAATGGCGGGGTGTTTGTGAGGCCACATAAACCAGGTTGCTATTTGTGCGGAGAGCAGAACGACATTAAGGAATTTCGAGGGTATAAAATGTGTTGTGAATGTCGAAAAGATATCGGGGATCTATAACGAGGCAAAGGGGTAAAAAATATGCCGTATAAATTTTTAACCTTTAAAGGCACCATCAAAGATTTTCGGGAGTGGTTAAGATGCCAGAGGGTGAAATCATAAAGACCAACATCGGTTTAGTAGGTCACGTAATAAAAGATTTTAAAAACACAGGTATTGAGTATGACGATTTACATCAAATAGGTTGCATTGGTTTACTGTTTGCGGCCAGGAAATTTGACGCTAGTAAAAATATAGCGTTTAGCACACTGGCGGTATTGGTGATAAAGCGATCAATTTGGAAGTATATAAGGGACATTGGAAAAGCTAAAAGAAAACCTAAAGAACCTAATTTGCCACTAGATAAAGTTAACGATGACGGAATAGGTTTAGCGGATGTTTTGCATGATAGAGTTGATAATTTTGAGCACTTGGAAAACAAGCTATATATTAAACAGCTAATAAATAAAGCGGGACTAGGTGAAAGAGAGCTTAAAGTCGTGATTATGATTAGCTCAGGTATGCGGCAGGTAGAAGTGGCAAAAATCATAGGTACATCCCAACCGCATTGCGGGCGCATTTACAAGGAGTCAATACAGAGGCTAAGAGCTTGCGCGGGTGATTAATTTGGGCAGACAAAAACCAATTAAAGATTATGGTGTTAAGAATTGTATTGACTGCGGGTTAAGCTACTATCCTGCATCGGGCAATCAGTTGAGGTGTAGGCACTGCAGAGCTGTGGAAAGGAAGGTTAGGTATGAAGCAAAGAAAAACGCGAGTACAAAAACTGGAAAGTGAACTTAGGCAAGCTAAAAAGTGTATTAGTGATTTAGATGTCATTGTCCATGCTCAGAATTTTACGTTGCTAAAGCATGACAAAGAACTACCTGCTGTTTCCAGTGACTCAGCAAAACTTTGGAAAAAGGTAACTGCTTTGCAAGAATCGGAAAGAAATTTAAACGGTACTGTATTTGTATATAAGCAGCGAATTGAATCTATTGAACAAAGAATTTTACATCTTGAAAGCAGTGTAAAGAAAGTGGCAGTAGGAGGGTATAAACTGTGCGATTTGGTCAGTGCGTTAAATGCCAGATTGTACATGCTCGAAAAAAGCTTTTGGAAAAGGTTAACTGGCTGGTTATTTGGTAAGAAGGTATCAGCAAAATGCGAATAAACCAAATAATACCGAGCAGTGTTGTTGACGGCCCAGGGATACGGTTAGTTGTTTTTGTTCAAGGTTGCGGGCATAACTGCCCTGGATGCCATAACCCATCTACACACGATTATAACGGTGGCATGTATATCTCACCCAAGGAACTAGCTAATGTTTTACTGACACACTTAAAAATTAACCCTTTGATAACCGGTATAACGTGGTCAGGTGGCGAACCAATAGATCAGTGCTACAGTATAGGTTGTATCACAGAAATCATTAGAAAAGCTAGACCTGATATTAACTTTATGTTGTACACAGGTTATTTATTCCAAGAAATTAAAGATTGTCACGTCATTGACCTGCTAGACTACATCGTAGACGGCCCTTTTGTCTTAGCTAAAAGAGACATAGGGTTAAAATTTAGAGGCAGTAGCAATCAGCAAGTTTACCAGCGGCAAGGTAATAAGTTTGTGAATATTACAAAACTGTGGGAGATGAAAAGTTGAGCTACAAGTACCCAAGGATCAAGTTTGCTGATACCAACACGATAGAACAGCAGTTGGAGCATATCAGGTCCGAGGTCGTTGAGGCTATACAGGCCTTTAACAACGGTAAGCTCGGTGACATGGACATTGAGCTGCACGATGTGGCTCAGAGTGTTGAAACCTTGCAGCGCATGAGGGAAGAACGGGCAGGGGTTAGCACAGCGGAAGGCAAGATAGCTATGGTTCAGAAAAATCATCTTAGGGGGTATTACGAAAGTGAAAATCATTAAACCGTTTGTAGAAATTCCAATGGGAGAGCTAGACCAGAAGAAGGTACAAGCTATCGAGCGTTACGGGCGTATTTGCTACAAGTCTGAGGATTTAATCACTCCTGACAGTGCTGAAAAGTTTGTTACCGGCATTATTAAGTCGGGCCATGAGTCAGTTATTGAGCATGAAAAAGCTACTGTGGTTATTACATGCGACCGTGGCGTAACACATGAGATTGTCAGGCATCGGATAGGCAGTTATAGTCAGGAGTCTACCCGTTATTGCAACTACGGCAAGGAAAAGTTTGGGCAAGAGATTACCGTTATCAAACCTTACTTTTTTGACTACAGAGGTTTTGAAAATCAGGCATGGTACGACGCTTGCCTTGAAGCGGAAAGTAAATATATGAAACTTTTAGACTACGATGCTACGCCACAAGAGGCGAGATCAGTTTTACCAAACAGTTTAAAAACTGAAATTGTCGTAACTTTCAATATGCGAGAGTGGAGGCACTTCTTTAAATTAAGATGCTCATCTAAGGCGCATCCGCAAATGAGACAAGTCGCCATACCGTTGTTACTTAAATTCCAGGAGTGCTTGCCTGCGCTGTTTGGTGATGTGGATTATGACAGGAGTTTTCCGGCAGAGCATTACGCGGAGATTAGGGAGGAAAACTAATTGGATATATACGAAATCAGAAAGTTAGGCAAAGAGTTTTGTGAGACAGAAGGTTCTGCACATTACAAGGGTGGTAACGTTGAACCGATTGACTTAATCATTAGCAAGGGTTTAGGTAAAGACTTTTGCATAGCTAACATAATCAAATATGCTACCCGTTTTAAAAATACAGGTAATCTAGAAGACGTTAAAAAAGCAGTTGATTATGGTCACATTTTAGCTGGTATTGAGTTGGACAAGCTACAAACTGACCGAGGTAAAATCACATCGGATGGCGCTAAAGTGCCTAAACAGATGCAGAACTGCCAAACTTGCGGGAATCTAAACCCGGAAGATTCCGCTGAAAAACCAGGTTGCAAACTACCGAACGCTTTCAGCTGTTACCGCGACGGTTATAAAAATTGGATACCTAAGCAAGCTAAAAGCTGCTCTAACTGTGACCACAGGCAGTACGGGGTTTGCCACTATACAAAATTTATAGAAGAGCAGTGCAAGGCAAACAACCTGTCAAGATGGAGAGAAATTGGCTCACTTGATTATTAGGAGGTGCTGAATTTGGCAGACTCTGAAAGTGCTTGGCAAAAGTTTATTAGGGAAACAAAGGTCAAAATACAGGAAAAGTGCGGCACTTGCATAAGCGGCAGGAAAACTCCTGCAGGCGTTATGTGTGTGGAAAATTCGGTTATAGCTTACGAATGTAAACACTGTGATTTCCAATACCACGAGGCGAACCATGAATAAAAGATACTTAAACAGGGACGAAAAGAACCAGACGTTAACACTAGCGGCGTTTATAGGCTTTATGTCAGAACGGGCGGAAGAGAGCGCTAAACTTGGAAGGTCAAAAGACCTGGTGAAGTTTTTGCGGACATCTAAAACGTATGCTGACAAAGCTTTAGCGTTAATTATGTTACCGCTGGATACTGACGAGAAGGACAAGCTACTTAGCGAAATACCTAAAATGAGTGTCGTGACGAAGTGCAAACGCGAAGCACTCAGGGAATTTGAAGAAGCTAAAAAGATTGATAGCGTTACACCTGTAAATACCGGTGATTTTATCGATATTGTTGAACATGCCATTGTTGGAGCTTGCCAGAAGTGTACGTTGACGGGAGAGGAAGCAGACAACTGCCGGCTGAAAAAGCACTTTATTAACTACGATATTGAGCCTTATGACTTGAAAGCTCCGGCAGGGAAATGTTCTTATCAATACATTTAGGAGGGGTTTTATGTGGAAAGGTGGGGTTATTATCAAATAGGTTTTAATCACGGATTTCTTGGTATGGCAAGGAAGTTACCAGATAATCTGACAGACCAGCAACAATACAGAAAGGTTATCAGGACGGCATAGCGAGGGCAAGACGGAAACAACCACTTGTTAAGATGCTACATGCCGTATTGCAAGGGAATAGAACTTTGGGGGTGTAGAATTGGAAGCTGAAACATTCAAAAGAAGTATCATGGGTTTAGGTGCTCACGAAATATTTGGCGGTGTTGATTTAGCTACCGGGCCAGATAAAACAGCAGTAACAAAAAAGCTTATCAAACCGTTGCACAATCACCCAAGGACGGCAGACGGTAAAAAAGCAGTTAGCTTGTCCAAGCGCAAAAAGGCAAAGCGGAAAATGGCCCGGAAGTCTAAACAGAGGAATCGTAAGTATGCTTAAAAGACTTATTGAAGTACAAAATTTATTACAGCACCAGTGGGATCTGTTGGATCAAAGTAAACTACCTGTTGAAGTAAAAGCTGTGCTGGACAAGGATAACATAGCAGCGACAATAATTATCAGGCAGTTGATTGACGATGTGGAAACCCAAAAAGCTGCAAAGGGTTGGGTAAAAGGCAAGGGTGTTTTAAGATTCAAAAACAAAGACGACCAAGAAGTTACAGTTTACAGACATCCCGATTTTAAAGGGTTAATGATTCATCGGGAATTTGAAGGATCTAAGTATCTGATATCTCACGATGAATCAGGGGTGGCAATTAGAAAAGTACCGTTTGGCACGATGGCGAAAGCTGCAAAAGCTTGCCGTGAGGTACTAAATGATTATGATTGGACGCGGAGCAGTGAGGACCTCATATTTGATCCAGAATTCAGGGAGATAGTTGGGAGGTTGGTCAAAAATTAAATTAAGGAGGTGATTAAGATAACTTTATCGGATTTAATCCAGCTTCACAATACGCTGGAAGGTGCAAAAGCTGACCTTGAAAAGTCGCTGCAGGGTATTCGTGGTAAGGATTGGCGCGAAGGAATTGACAAGGATAAAAGACCATCCGTCAAAATCCTGTTTGCTGAGCTTAACGCGATTGAACAGAATATCGAAACGCTCAGTCGCGCATCGGTTACTGTAGATTGGGAAATTAGAACATTTGTAGAAAGTTTAATAAGTAAGGAGGAAATCATCTAAATGCCAACTACTATCAATGTCCTGGAGCTTGCAAAAGGAGCTATCCAGGAACAGATTACTAACGTACTGGGCCAGATTTTAAACAACCTGGCAGACCCGAATACGGATTTTAAAACTAAGCGGAAACTTACCGTAGTGCTTGAATTTGTTGTAGACGAAAACAGGGAATCGGTGGCATGTTCAGGACAGGCAAAAGCTACCTTGGCACCGGTTAAACCGATTCTGACAAGGTTAAACCTGGACACTGACCGCAAAGGCAACGCCGTAGCTGTGGAGTATGTCAAGCCTGAGAGTGACAGCGGAACAGCAGAAGTATACCAGTTAAGGAGTGTGAATTAATGCTAGATTTTGAAGGTGTTGACGAAGTACCGGAAATACTTACCACTGAGCAGGCTGATTACGTTTATGCCTTAGCTAAAGATATAGTTCGCAGCAGTTTAAGTGTGCAGCTGAGAGATATCGTTCTATTGTTAGGTTTACCGAGACGGCAAGAAAAGGCTTTAAAAAATCTAGTTATTGCTGCTCTAAGCGGCTATCTGTACTGTTTTCGGCAAGGTATCGGGTTAGTAACCGCCGAGGAAGACGATACTAAAGTACCTGAGATTGTTAAGCAGGAATGTAAAAACTGCCAATTCACGGACTTTCAAGATAATGATGAACCGTGCAGAACCTGTAATGACCATGACAACTGGTCACCTAAAGAACCGATGGAACTTGAAGAAGGAGTGAATTAATTTGAGTTTAACCGCCGATGCAATTGATAGGATTTTAGGATTGGCACCAATGGAGCAGGTACTTTTGGATGGGATACTGTACCAAACAAAGCAGCTTTACCGGGAATTTGAACCTGCACCTAAAGTTTTCACCACTCATACACTTGCTAGTTTGGTAGAACTGATTAACAAAGAACACAGTCACGGCAGGCTTAATGACTTGATCATCCATGTATCGAAACCTACTGTAGTCGATGTTTACTCTACCCTACGCGATGACCTGGGACGATTCCACATTTATGAAGCAGTTGCCGAACTACCACAGCAGATGTTTGGTCAGTATCAGGATTTAGAAAAAATGGTCATCGGGTTAAAATCTACTTTTGTTCAGTCAGAATCAAGAGATGCACTGGTAACCTTGTTAGGAAATATCACAGAAGAAGCTGTTAAAACCAGTGTTGATGATGGTATTAGCCAGACAGTTACCGCTAAGACAGGCATAGCCACTGTTAGCAAAGTGCCAGTTAACCCGATTCAGTTGTTAGCACCTTACCGTACCTTCGTTGAAGTAGAACAACCTGAAAGCGAGTTTTTACTGAGACTGCAGAACGGGCCGAGAGCAGCACTGTTTGAAGCAGACGGCGGCGCTTGGAAAATGTCTGCCAGAGCGAATATCAAGGCATATTTTGAGGACAAGCTTGCTGACCTGATTAGCTTGGGCAGCGTTGTTGTAACTGAATAATTAACAAAGGAAGGTAAAACAGCATGAGATTAGTTAGTATCGTTGGAACCAGTCACTACATCCAACCTAACATTTTAGATGTTGGCGATAAAGTTAAACTGGTTAAAGAACCGGAAAACGAATTTGACAAAGAAGCTGTAAAGGTACTTTTCCATGATAAGAAGGTTGGTCATGTAGGTAACAGTGTAAAAACCGTTATGCGTGGGTGCCATAGCGCCGGTTACATCCTTGAAAGTGTTGGGGTGCATGGACTGAACGCTGAGATCATTCTTAAGCACGAACACGGTTTGATTGCTCTTTTAGATAAGTAGTTAAACACCGAGCGGTGGCGGAATAGGTAAACGCTATGACATATCTGCAAATGTGTATGTCTAAGGCAATCCCAAAGAGGCGGAACGCTATGCAAGGTGCAAATCCTTGCCCGCTCACACGGTATTAAATTAAGGAGGTGCAAAGCTTATGTGATACATACCGATTTACCTCACTACTGATAACCATACAGAAATTAAAAAGTGCGCCTCAGTCCGTTGTCGCGGTTCGAGGCGCCAACAAAAAAATTATCCCACATTAATTATAACGGAGGTTTTACATTTTGGATATTAATTTAAACGTGAACATAAACGCGCCGGAACTGTGCGCTTCTATAAATAACCTTGCTACTGCCTTGTTAATGCAAAAAACAGCTATTGTTACCAATGTTACCAATGCTGCCGACACTCCTACTGATAAATCCAATTTTACTTTTAATCTTGCTGACACAGCTGCCGCCGAAAAGGTTGATACTCCTGTTCAGGACCCAGGTGGGGTTGAAACAGCTTCACTTGCGATAGAAGAAGCGGCGGTGAAAGACGCTGCTACCGCTAAGAAGGTTGAAACAACTACCGAAAGCACAGAAACGAATAACAATTCTGCTCAGGATACCGGCGAAGCTGATAATAAACCTGCTACCGAGGAACCGCCGAAAGAAGTCCAGAAGGTCGAACGGGAGGTTATTCGGGGAGTGCTAAAGGCAAAAGTTGACGCCGGTAAAAAAGCACAGGTTAGGGCTTTTCTTGATACCTACGGGGTCGGTATATCGTTACCGAACATACCGGAAGATCTGGTAAACACGGAAATGTTGGCAAAAGCTGAGGCGATATAGTATGGGAGATCATGCAAAACTTTCCCCTTCGGGGGCCAGTCGCTGGATGAGATGCACTCCTTCGGCAATGCTTGAACAGAGCTTCCCTCGTGAGTCTAGCAGCTATGCTGAGGAAGGCACACATGCACATACTTTAGCTGAATTGATTCTTAGCAAGCAGTTAGTCGGAAACATTAAACCTGCGGCTTTTAAAAAGAAGCTTGCTGAACTACATTCAAACGCTTTTTACAACGCTGAAATGGAAGAAGCAGTCGGGTTATACACCACTCAGGTTACTGAGCGTTACATGGCACTTAAAAAGAACTGTCCTGATACTCTGGTACTGTTGGAACAGAAGCTTGATTTTAGCCCCTGGGTGCCCGGTGGGTTTGGTACAGGTGACGTTGTACTGGTGGCGGATGGCATACTGGAAGTCATTGACCTGAAATACGGTAAAGGGGTGCCGGTATCAGCAGAAGGTAATCCACAAATGCGGCTGTACGGGCTGGGAGCTATCAACGCCTACGAGATGCTGTATGAATTTGATGTCATCAGAATGACCATTATGCAACCGAGACTTGATTCTGTATCTACCGAAGAAATGACCGTATCAGACCTGCTTGCGTGGGCAGATGCCGAAGTAGTACCTAAAGCTAAAATGGCCGATGCGGGCGAAGGTGAATTTTGTGCAGGCAAGCACTGCCAGTTTTGCAAGGCGCGGAATACCTGCCGTGCCAGGGCAGAGTACAATTTAGAGTTAGTCAAGTACGATTTTAAAACTCCGGCGCTGCTGGATGAAGCTGAAATAGCTGATATTTTGGGCAGGTTGGAAGAACTGACTAGCTGGGCAGGCCATATACAGTCCTATGCTTTGGATCAAGCTGTGAATCACGGTGTCAAGTGGCCGGGATGGAAGCTTGTCGAGGGCAGGAGTAACCGCAAAATAACAGATAAAGACGCAGCGGCTATGTTACTTATAAAAGCCAAGTATAAATACAAACAGGTGTATAAACCTAAAGAGCTTTTAGGTATAGGTGACCTGGAAAAAGAAATCGGTAAAAAGAACTTTAGCGCTTTGCTGGGTGAATTTATTATTAAACCTGCGGGCAAGCCTACTTTGGTACCGGAGAGTGACAGAAGGCCGGAGATACAATCAATGGATTCTGCAAAGTCTGACTTTGACGGGTTAGAGTGATGATGGTTAGAGATTGGAAATGCCCACAAGGATGTAAAGGTGTACCTGCTTACGGTTACGAGTGCCCGGATGATTTATTTCCAGATGAATGGTGCCCACTGGGAGTACCTATAGACGAAATAGAAGATAAAAAGGAGACTAAAAAACATATGGCAACAGATAAAAAAGATACTAAAATCGTTATTGGCCCGCTGAGACTGAGCTACCCTAAATTATTTGTACCGGAGGAGAATGACCAGGGCGTACTTAAGTATGGCGCCGCTTTCTTGGTGCCTAAGTCGGATACTAAGACAATTGCAGCTATCAACGCCGCTGTGGAGGCCGCAAAGACAGCAGGCGTAGCTGACAAGTGGAAGAATAAAGTCCCACCTAATCTGAAAATGCCTTTAAGGGACGGAGATACCGAGAAGGATGCGCCGGAATACGCAGGCCATATGTTCTTCAATGCAAACAGTAACAACAGGCCCATTGTGTTGGACAGGGCTAAAAATAAGATTGATGAAGACAAGTCCGGGGATGTTATTTACGCAGGTTGTTACGTTTACGGCAGCTTCAACGCCTTCGCTTTTGATGCTAAGGGTAATAAAGGTGTAGCGCTTGGGTTACAAGGTGTTATGAAGTGGAAAGATGGAGAGCGTTTGGCCGGTGGTGGATCAGTGGCAGACTTTGACGGCATCGAAGCTGAAGTTGATACTGACGGTATGGGTTTATAGGTTAATCAGTTAATTATCGGGCGGGTAGCTGTTTTGTTACCCGCCTTTGTGAAAGGATTTGAATGTTTTGGGAGATTGGTTTGAAACGGCTAACGTAAACGATTTAATAGGGAAAACATTAGTTAATATTGACGTTGACAGAACTAAAAACGAAATACACTTTTTATGCTCAGATGGCGTTAAGTATAAAATGTATCATGAACAGGATTGTTGCGAAAGTGTAGATATAGAAGAAATAATCGGTGATATTAGCGATTTAATTGGATCACCCATCATTATGGCAGAAGAATCAACTAATCGGAATGATCCTAAGAGTGGATATGAATATGGAGATAGTCATACTTGGACGTTTTATAAATTCGCTACTATCAAAGGTTACGTCACTATCCGCTGGTATGGTGAATCGAATGGTTATTATTCTGAATCTGTTGATTTTGTGAAAGATGCAACACTGCAAATTGAACCTATTGAGACTGAACCTATTGAGACTGAACCTATTGAGACTGAACCAGTTAAGAAAATAGCCCAAGTAACTTTTGCAGGTAACAACGAAGTCCGGTATGACTTCTTTACCGACTTGGATCTAAAAGTCGGGGAGGATGTTGTTTGCCACACAGTCAGAGGGTTTGGGATTGGTAGGGTTGTCGGGCATGTTGACACTAGCACAAAAGCGAGAGATTGGATTGTGCAGAAGGTAGATGCTGAGAGATATAAGGTGCTTGTTGAGCGTGACCGGCAGGCACGAGAAATTGATGATATGTTGGGGTGATATAAATACTTACTTATTTAGGTTGGTTATCAACTGCTTTATCTTTGCTGGGTAACTATTTTGTAGTTAAGAAGAGTGTTGCTGGTTTTATTATCTGGACTGTATCGAATGTTATCTGGATATTTCTAGCGGTGTTAAGGAAAGATTGGCCGCAGATTAGTTTATTCAGCGTTTACATCATGTTTAACTTTTGGGGTATTTACTGCTGGATCAGGGATAAGAAATAAGAGGTGATAAATTTGTTAGGTACTTGTAAAGATTGTGGACATACCATAACTCGCGCCAATGAAATACCGGAGCATAAGGGTGTATATGAATGCGGTGCATGTGGTCATCCACACAGTAACAGTGATTTAATGCCAGGAAATCCTGATAGAGTCGAAGTAGGTAAAGTTTATCAGCACTTTAAGGGCGGCGCATACCTTATTCTGAATATTGATTCTAAGAATGTGGTTAACTACATGCGCCTTTCAGATAAAGAAATATTCGAAAGGGGCTTAGACGAATTCGAAAGTAATAAGTTACTGCCTACCAGTGAGATTGTTAAGCGTTTTAGGCTGTTGGACGGTTACAGCTTTACCGATGGTGCGCAAAATGAGCGAGAGCGGATATTGGATTTAATTGACCGGGAGATTGAAAATCCTCACAAAGACCGCGACATGGATTATGGTTTATATAGAGCGAAAGAATTGATCAACGCATGACCATTCTCAGTATAGATTTGGAAACATTTAGCAGTGTAGATATAAAAACGTGCGGCGCTTACAAATATGTAGCGTCGCCAGACTTTGAAATAATTCTATTCGGGTATGCGATTGAAGACGGGCCAGTTCATGTTGTCGATTTAGCTACCGGTGAAGAAATACCACTCGTTATACAGATTCTTTTAACAAATGAAGAAATAACTAAAACAGCTTATAACGCCAACTTTGAAAGATTGTGCCTAAATAAGCACTTCGGTATAGAAATACCTATCGAACAATTCAAATGCACTGCGGTTCATGCCTTGACTTTAGGACTGCCTGGAAAGCTCGAAGAAGTGGCAAAAGTGTTAAACATGGAGCAGCAAAAAGACACTTCAGGTAAGGCGCTGATTCGATACTTCTGCCAACCGTGCAAACCTACCAAAGCTAACGGGATGCGTACCAGGAACCTGCCGGAACATGCACCGGAGAAGTGGGAGCAGTTCAAGGAATACTGCAGGCAGGACGTTGTTGTAGAACGGGATATACGCAAAAGGCTTGAAAAGTATCCCGTCCCTGCTGCAGAACATAAGCTTTGGTGTCTTGACCAAAAGATTAACGATACAGGGATTCGGATTGATACTCAGCTTGTTAATAACGCTATTGCTTGTGACTTGGAATTCCAGCAGCGGAAAACTGAAGAAGCGAAAAAGCTGACTGGTTTAGAAAATCCGAATAGCGTTGCACAGTTAAAGACTTGGATTTTTAGCGAGGATTGGACGGATGTTGACAGTCTCAATAAAGAGACTGTTGCAGAGTTAATCAAAACAACACAAAACGAAACGGTTAAAAAGATGCTTGAATTAAGGCAAGAAATGGCAAAAACCAGCGTTAAGAAATACGATGCTATGGTAAGGGCCGTTCGTGATGATGAAAGAGTCAGAGGGTTGTTTCAGTTTTATGGGGCTAATAGAACCGGTCGTTTTGCCGGTCGTATCGTGCAGTTCCAGAACCTGCCCAAAAACAGCATGAAGGATCTTGACATGGCCCGGCAGATTGTCAGGTCAGGAGACTTTGAAACATTAGAAATGCTTTTCGATAGTGTACCTAACGTACTCAGTCAACTAATTAGAACCGCTTTCATCCCGTCTGACGGTTGTATCTTTCTAGTATCAGACTTCTCAGCTATTGAGGCCCGGGTAATAGCTTGGCTGGCCGGGGAGCAGTGGAGAATGGAAGTGTTTAGAACTCACGGCAAGATATACGAAGCTTCTGCATCCCAGATGTTCCATGTGCCGCTAGAAAGTATCACCAAAGCTAATCCGCTGAGACAAAAAGGTAAGGTGGCAGAGTTAGCCTTGGGTTATGCCGGCGGGCCCGGTGCGCTGATTAGTATGGGAGCATTGAAACAAGGGTTAACTGAAGAAGAACTGCCAGGGTTAGTCAGTACATGGCGGGCAGCTAATCCGGCCATAACGAGACTGTGGAAAGACGTTGAAAAAGCGGCCATAAGTGCGGTGAGAGATAAGAAAATAGTACAGCTACAGTATGGTTTAGTATTCAGCTTTGAGTCAGGCATTTTGTTCATCAAGTTACCTTCAGGCCGGAGATTGGCATATTACAAGGCCGCTGTGGAAACTGATAAAAGGTTTAACAGGCCAAAATTAACTTACTGGGGTATGGATCAAGTCAAGAAAGTATGGACTAAGATTGATACATATTCTGGGAAATTAGTTGAAAATTTGGTGCAAGCGATTGCCAGGGACTGCCTTGCTGAAGCCCTTATTCGAGTAGATGCTGCAGGTTACCGTATAGCTTCCCATGTCCATGACGAAATAGTTTGTGACGTGCATATCGGGCAGGGCAGCTTGGAAGAGCTTAACGAGATTATGGGACAACCTATCTCTTGGGCGCCGGGGTTACCTGTACCGGCAGACGGCTTTTCGGGATTCTATTACAAGAAGGATGATTGATTATTGTCATTAACACATTTTAGCTTATTTACTGGTATCGGAGGTATAGATTTAGCGGCAGAATGGGCAGGTTTTACCACTGCTGGTCAGTGCGAATTAGCTGATTATCCAACTAAGGTGTTAGAAAAGCATTGGCCGAATGTGCCGAGGTGGAGAGACATACGAACTGTAAAAGACCTACCGAGCATGTTCTTGTTATCCGCAGGTATACCTTGCCAGCAACACAGTTTAGCAAACCAGCAAAGAACGGGTGATTTATTTGAGTGGAACGAAACATTTAGAATTATCGGAGAATCTAACCCCTGTTGGGTGCTTATCGAAAATGTTGCTGGAATACAGTCAACTGCGCTCGATACCATCCTTAATGACTTGGCAGGAGAAGACTACGAAGTTACAGCGTACGTTATACCGGCTATCGCTGTCGGTGCAACGCATAAGAGAGAGAGTATTTATTATTGGCCACTCCTGCCACAAGCCAATGTTACAAACCTATCCGTTCTTTGACACCTTCAGAAAAGAGCGGAACCCATGGGAAAAGTATCCCCGGAGCGATTGGGGAACTTTGGCCAGAACATATTGGGGAGAGAATAAACCCCCAATTCCTGGAGTGGATGATGGGGTTACCTATAAATTTTACAAAGATAGAGTGAAAGCATTAGGTAATATGGTAGTGCCTCAGCAGGTTTACCCTATTTTAAAAGCCATTGCTGATATCGAGATAAACAGAATCGAAATTGACGAAATGTTAGGATGATTGACCATGTACGTTAGACCACTCACCAATGAGGATAAAGCTAAAATTAAGCTAGTTAAGGAATCAGTTAACAAGTCAATAAGGGAACAATCTAAGAAGCTTACAAAGCTAATTCAGAAGGCACGTAAAAACCCAGATATGGCGTCAGAATTAAGACGCTTGGAACGTGAACGGGATAATTTGCAGGAGTTATTAATAACCGGATCGCCTGTTACTGTAGAGTGCTTGGGCGAGACTACCCTGTTAGACTACTTTTTATTGTCGAAGCTATATAGAAGTTTAGCTAAACATCAAACTGTCATAGCGAAAATTGAAGGTAACAATTTGCTGATTGATTACCGCAAAGGTAAGAACCGGGGGCATGTGGTTTTGCATGAAGTTAATAGTTATCAGCGTTTGGCTGGTAGTTTACCTATTATAAATTTGTATTGAGGTGATTTAGTTGGAATTATTAGTAGGCGAAAATTTAAAGATCACATCGGACCGTTTGAATTATGTTATCGAGCAGCGGAAAGTAAGGACTGAGGGCGAGAATATCGGTGAGGAATACTGGGTAAATGCCGGTTACTACTCCCAATTTGACGAAACTATTTTTAAACACCTGATTAATTTGGGACTTAGGACATCTGATTTGAAAGGTGTTAAGGAGATACTTGATTACTTGACCGAGATTCGCAAGGATATTTTAAAGCTTGATTTCCGGGAGTGCATTAAGAAGCTAAAGCAGGAACCTGTCGAAACTACAGAAGCAGATGACGATATGCTGGGATGATACCAGCACTGATTAACCGGAGACGTAGGCAGATATTAATCCACTCTTATATTTATTACAAGTTAGGGGCTTCGATAATTGCTGACCATACTTGGGATAAGTGGGCGAGGGATCTTGTTGACTTGCAAAAGGCTTATCCCAAGATAGCTAAAACAGTGGCTTACCATGATGTTTTTAAAGACTTTGACGGTTCATCGGGGTTTGACTTGCCCGCCGATGAATGGACGGTAAACAAGTCCTTACAGTTGTTACGGATACATGACAGAATACAGGCGGAAATTGACGATATGCTGGGGTGATAGGTTGGATTATCAGGAGTTTTTAGAAAGTAAGAAAATAACTATTGGGAACGTTGGGTTTGGTGTTGACCTGGGAGAGGTGAACGATAAGCTGTTCCCTTTTCAAAAAGATATTGTTAGATGGTCCTTAGGCAAGGGTAAAGCTGCTATTTTTGCTGACTGCGGATTAGGCAAAACGGCTATGCAGCTTGAGTGGTCCGATAACGTTTGTAACTACACTTTTGGGGACGTATTGGTCTTAGCACCTCTATCTGTAGCACAACAGACGCACGAGGAAGGATTGAAATTCGGGATTGAAACCAATATCTGCAGAGAACAGGCCGACGTAAAACCAGGTATTAACATAGCGAATTACGAAATGTTACACAAGTTTAACCCGGATCATTTTTCTGGTGTGGTGTTAGACGAAAGTAGTATTTTAAAATCCTACAGTGGGACGACTAAACAGCAAATAATTAAGGCGTTTAAAAATACTGAATTTAAACTTGCCTGTACAGCGACACCTTCACCAAATGATCATATGGAAATTTTGAACCATGCCGCTTTTTTAAATGTGATGGAAAGTCACGAAGCTTTAGCTGTATGGTTCATCAACGACACGATGAACATGGGTAAGTATAAGCTCAAAGGCCATGCTGTAGACGACTTTTGGGACTGGGTATCGGGTTGGGCTGTCAGTATATCTCGGCCTAGTGACTTGGGTTATCTTGACGAAGGGTATATTTTACCTCCTTTGAATATTATCGAGGAAATTTTACCTGTTGAAACATCTACACTAGATTTCAACGGGCCGAAAAAACCTAAACTGAACGCAACTACATTCCATAGAGAAAAGAGACAAACGCTGATTGATAGGGTGGAAAAGTGCGCTGAGATTGTGGCCCGGACTGATAACCAGTACATGGTATGGTGTGATACAAACTATGAGGCCGACGCGCTTAAAAAAACCATTCCTAATGCTGTGGACGTTCGCGGAAGTGACAAAGCAAGTAAGAAAGAAAGTGCAGCGAATGATTTCAGAGCAGGTAAAATACGTGTACTGATTAGTAAACCGTCGATATTCGGGTTTGGTCTTAATTTTCAAAATTGTTGTAACGTGGTGTTTTGTGGTTTAAGTTTCAGTTACGAATCTTTTTACCAAGCCACTAGAAGGTTTTGGAGGTTTGGACAAGATAAAGAAGTTAACTGTCATATCGTTATCGGAGAGACGGAAAAGCAGATCCTTGATACTGTCCGTGCCAAGGAAACGCTTTTTGAAGAAATGAAAAAGGGTATGGTTGGTGGAATGTTGAAAAATCATGCGCTAATGCATGAAAAACGAAACAAACTTAACTACTGTCCAGATAAGAAATTGATATTGCCTAACTGGTTAAGGAGCGTGTGCGCTTGAAAGTTTTAGACCAAACCATAACAGATAGATACACAATGTATAACGGTGATTCGTGTGAGGTACTAAAGGCCCTACCTTCCGATAGCGTCCATATGCACCTGTACAGCCCGCCTTTTAGCAGTTTGTATGTCTACAGCAGCAGTATAGCTGATATGGGCAATAGCAAGAACGATTGCGAGTTCTTCAATCATTATGACTATCTGGTAAGAGAAACTTACAGAACTTTAGTTCCGGGCCGACTGGTAGCCGTCCACTGTAAACAGTTAGTTAACTACAAAGGCAGGGACGGTAAGGCGGGGCTTAGGGATTTCCGGGGAGAGATTATCCGACTGCATCAAAAGCACGGTTTTACGTACCATGCGGAAATTTTAATATGGAAAAGCCCTGTTACTGAGATGCAAAGAACTAAAAGTCATGGGCTGTTATACAAACAGTTAAGAAAAGATAGCAGCTATAGCAGGACAGGCCTACCTGATTACCTTTTACTTTTTAGGAAATGGGCAAACGATTACGTAGACAAAGAACCTGTTACACATACAGAGGAAACTTTCCCACTTAGCGATTGGCAAAATTACGCTTCCCCTTTGTGGTTTGACGATAGAGATATAAACGTTACTAAGGATTTTATTAAAAACTTTCCATCGATATCTGTCTGGTTTGATATAAACCAGATGAACGTTCTAAACTGCCGATTAGCAAGGGATGACCAAGATGAAAAGCACATCTGCCCACTGCAGTTGGATGTGGTTGAAAGGGCGGTAAAGCTTTGGACTAACCCGGGGGATATTGTTTGCAGCCCTTTTGCTGGCATCGGTAGTGAAGGTTATCCTACAATCCAATTAGGCAGGTATTTCGTAGGTATTGAGCTTAAAGAGTCGTACTATAAACAGGGTTGTAGCAATCTTAAAATAGCTGTCAGTGAGATAACCAAGGAAGAGGATCGATACATTGATGAAATGTTGGGGTAGGTGGTTGTGTGGTAGATAAAGCTTTGTTTTCCTCAGATTCGGCAGAATGGGAAACCCCACAGGAACTATTTGACATGCTAAACGCTGAATTTAACTTTGACGTGGACGTTTGCGCGGAAGCTAACAATACTAAATGCAAAAATTATTTTGATTTCCTTGACGATGGTCTATTAAGTGATTGGTCAGAATTCGAAGCTTGTTGGTGTAACCCACCTTATGGTAAGGAGATTGGACTGTGGATAGAAAAAGCGGTTAAAGAGTCAGCTAATGACACTGTCGTAGTCATGCTCTTACCAGCTAGAACAGATACAAAATACTTCCACAACTATATTTGGGATCACGAAAAGCACCAAACAAGGCCGGGGGTAGAGCTTAGATTCATAAAAGGCAGATTGAAATTCGGAGGGGCGGCAAACAGTGCGCCTTTTCCAAGTATGGTCGTTATATTCAGGCCGAATAATGATGACATGCTCGGATAAGAAGTTGATCAGCTTTGACGGTAGATATTATTTTCTCTGTAATTGTTTTCTGTATAATCGGTGCCCTAATCAGTGCTTGTCCGAATAATAGGAGGGGATAGTTTGACTGAACGTATCGGAGATTATGTTGAAACGTATACCGGGAAGCAGTTTTGGCCACTGGACCCACGACCGGAGGATGTTTGTATAGAGGATATAGCGCATAGTTTGAGTATGCAGTGCCGGTTTAACGGCCATTGTAGCAGTTTTTACAGCGTTGCTGAGCATAGTGTTATCGTTGCAAAGGAATTAGAGATTATGGGTTACGGTAAAGAAGTTCAATTATACGGATTGTTACATGATGCGGCAGAAGCTTATATTTGCGACTTGCCGAGACCTCTGAAAAACTGCATAGTTGGTTACAACTCACACGAGTTATATATACAGTCAGCTATATACGAGGCTTTTAATATTGACTGTCCTAGTAATTCTGAACAATTGACGATTAAGCACGTTGACGATGTTCTTTTAAAATATGAAGGTAGACACATCATGCCTAATAAAACAGGTTGGGCAGGGAAGAGACCTAACCATTGTCATTGGGTGCCATCTTCTTTAATATGTGGTGGAAGAGTAAGGGATTTAGGTCTTATACCAGGAATAGCTAAGGATAAATTCATATACCTATTCAACAAACTGACTAAAGAATTAAAAAGCTAAGATATTAGATAATAACCATAGTTATCTAATAATAACCAATGTAAACACTAATAATAAAGCTTATTATAAAACCTGCTCACACCACGTATTATTGGCTATACTGTATGCACAATAAGATATTTCCTGTTTATCGGTTGACCTCTGATAAACAGGAAAACCCTGCAGATATTGCTAGGGAATAACGCTAAACGTGAAACAGTGGGCAAGTAGCCATGGTCGATGTTAATTCATCGAATTGTGGATACTTGCCCTTTTATTTTTGTCTAAAAAAGGTGGTGTAATAAAATGGAATATGATAAAAAGACAATGAGTATTAAAGAATTTGCTGAAAAGATGAACATAAGTCGTAGTTTGGCCTACAAGCTTGCATCCAATGGGCAGATACCTGTTATCAGATTGGGTGATCGGAGATTACTTGTACCTGTGCAGGCAGTCGAAAAAATGTTGAACGGTGGATTGACGCTGCAGGAGGCATGATCATTTGATTAAACCTGATTTAGTACCAGCAGTTTTAAAACATGATGCAAAAATGAGTATATCGGTAGGCAAATCGCGAAAGGAAACGAACTGGAAAAGTAGAGAGATACTGTGGTCTGGGTTGGTAGCAAAACTTTCTGTTACTACCCGGACACATGAAACTTATGCGGAATATCGGAAACTTAGTAAACCTGAACAAGGACAGATAAAAGATATTGGTGGATTTGTTGGTGGTACTTTAAAAGGTAACAGGAGAAAAGCTGACGCGGTAGGTTGGAGGCAAGTTATTACTCTGGATGCTGACTACGCCAAAGGTGACTTTTGGGACAGTGTTGAGTTGCTTTTTGGTTACGGTTGTGCCATGTACTCAACACATGCACATAGCACTACTACGCCTCGATACAGGTTAGTTATTCCGTTAACACGACCTGTAACACCTGACGAATATCAAGCTATATCCAGAAGGGTAGCTGCAGATCTTGGCATTGATTATTTTGACGATACTACCTATCAACCCCATAGATTAATGTATTGGCCTTCCACTGCTTCAGATGGTGAGTATGTTTTTAAATACTTAGATTCTGAGTGGTTAAACCCTGATACAGTTCTTGCTACTTATCCAGATTGGACCGATACCGGTTATTGGCCGGAATCATCCCGTGTTAAAGAGTCGCGTCAAAAAATGGCGGACAAGCAAGGCGACCCTCTCAGTAAGCCTGGAGTAGTCGGAGCGTTCTGCAGGACGTTTACTATCTCAGATGCTATTGAAACCTTCCTAAGTGACGTATACGCGCCCACAGGTGACGGTAGATACACATACCTTGCAGGCAGTACCGCTGGCGGTTTAGTTTTGTATGACGGTGATACTTTTTGTTACAGTCACCACGGAACTGACCCGGTTGGTGGTAAATTAGTCAACGCGTTCGATTTGGTTCGGATCCATAAATTCGGTGATAGTGATGATCTAATCGAACCTGGAACAGCAGTTAATCATCTACCTAGCTACAAAGAAATGATTGATTTTGCCACTAATGACGATGCCGTTAAAAGTACACTTGCAGACGATATGTTGCAACGAGCACAAGAGGATTTTGCTACCGTTGACAATTGGCGAAAAAAATTAAACTTCAATAAAAGCGGTGGAATGATAGCAAGCCTTGGTAACTTGGTATTGATACTTAGACATGATCCGAATTTACAAAGTATAGCTTACAATTCACACCGAGGATCTATTGTTCTGACTGAAAAAGTACCTTGGAGAAGTCCAACTGACTGGAAAGGTGCTACTTGGTCAGATGATGATGATAGCAGTCTAAGAGTGTATTTAGAAAAGGGTTATAACATTTACAGTCCTCCTAAACTTAATGATGCGTTATCAGCAGTGAGTCACGAAAGGTCATTTCATCCGATACGAGATTATTTGAATGCCCTTCCTGAGTGGGACGGCATACCTCGTTTGGAGGAAATTTTTATAGATTACCTGGGCGCTGAGGATTCCATTTATACCAGAGAAGTAACCAAAAAAACTTTCACGGCAGCCGTGGCCCGTGTATTTGTTCCAGGCATTAAGTTTGACTACATGACAGTACTTGTTGGTAAACAAGGACTTGGTAAGAGTACGCTGTTTACTAAGTTGGCCGGGAATTGGTTTAACGATAGTTTGTCGATGGGTGACATGAAAGACAAAACCGCTGCTGAAAAACTTCAAGGTTATTGGATTTTAGAGATAGGAGAATTGGCCGGGTTTAGAAAAGCGGAAGTTGAGGCCGTGAAGTCATTCCTGAGTAGGCAGCATGATGTTTACCGCCCTTCATATGGTAGGCGAACTGTGGAATATCCAAGGCAGTGTATTCTGGTTGGTAGCACTAACAATGACACAGGTTTTTTACGCGACAGTACAGGCAATAGAAGGTTTTGGCCGGTGCAGGTCAACGGTGTATCGCGGGACAAAGCCTCCTGGAACCTGACAAGCTACGCAGTGGATCAGATATGGGCAGAGGCTTTGGCCTGCTGGAAATCAGGGGAACATCTTTATCTACAAGGTGAAGCGGAAGAAGAGGCTTTGGAGCAGCAGAAAATAGCTATGGAGAGTGACGAGCGATTGGGTTTATTGGTCGATTACTTAGAGAAATTACTACCTGAAAACTGGGAAGATATGACCATGAATGAAAGAAGAATTTTTATATCAGGTGGTGATTTTGGGCAAGTCCAGGAAGGGACGATCAGACGGGATCGAGTTTGTATATCAGAAATTTGGTGCGAACTTTTGGGACGCGAAATAACCGACATAAAAAGATTTGACATCGATGAGATACACAGTTTTATGAGACAAATGGAAAATTGGGAAAAATACAGCGGCAATAAAACCGGAAAAATTAAATTTAAACTGTACGGGGTTCAGCGAGCGTACATCCGAAAAGGATCAACACGACCTCATGGATATTTAGGAATTTAAGGTTGCCAATAGAGGTTGCCGATACGGTTGCCAATGCCTAAAAGTTGCCGATGTCTGTAAAATAACCACAACTTAGCGGTTGCCGATATGTCGTAAAAAAAGGTGAAAAGGTTGCCGATTGCCGATACTAAAAAGCATCGGCAACCGACTCCACACCTACAGCCGCAAGGCTTACGGAATTCTGGTTGCCGATTGCCGATAATATATAGAGTAATTGAAATATGACGTAATGTAGGCGCGCGCGAGGGCGTACGCACGCGTAATGGGATTTTCAGATTTGATCGGCAATCGGCAACCGAGAGGGGAACTACTATTTTGAGAGAGTCAATTATCGAGAAAAAACTGAAATCCGAGGCGGAAAAACAGGGAGGAAAAGCATATAAATTTGTCTCCCCTGGATTTGCAGGAGTGCCAGATCGGATTGTTATTTTCCCAGGTGGTAAATTGTATTTTGTTGAACTGAAAGCACCAGGTAAAAACTTAGAACCTTTACAGGAAAAAAGGCGAAAAGAATTAGAGCAGTTGGGTTTTAAAGTTTTTAAAATAGATTCTTTTGCAGGAATTGAAGAATTCTTAAAAGAGGTTTTGCAGGATGGAATATAAACCACACATTTACCAAGAGTACGCAAAGCAAAAAATTATAGACTTACCTGCTGCAGGATTGTTTTTGGACATGGGCATGGGTAAGACGGTAACGACACTGACAGCAATATCAGAATTGCAATATGATTACTTCCATGTCGCGAAAACATTAGTTATAGCGCCACTAAGAGTTGCAGAAGACACCTGGGGCAGCGAGGTGGCGAAATGGGACCACTTGAAACATCTCCGGGTATCAAAGGTATTAGGATCTGCGAATGAGCGTTTAAATGCGTTACAAACACCTGCCGATATTTACGTTATCAATCGTGAAAATGTTGTTTGGCTAGTTGAGCTTTACGGAAAGCATTGGCCATTCGATATGGTTGTTATAGACGAGCTGTCAAGCTTCAAATCGCACCAGGCAAAACGATTCAAGGCACTACGGAAGGTAAGACCGGTAGTTGACCGCTTGGTGGGGCTTACAGGCACGCCAGCGCCTAACGGATTGATAGATTTGTGGGCACAGATTTATTTGTTAGATAGGGGTGAACGGTTAGAGAAAAACATAACCGGATACCGAAACAGATATTTTGATCCGGATAAAAGAAATCAGCAGGTAGTATTTAGCTATAAACTCAAGGACGGGGCAGAAGAAGCAATCTATAAAAAGATATCCGATATCTGTGTAAGCATGAGCGCAAAGGATTGGCTTGACTTACCGGAGCGAATTAACAATACCGTTACTGTTAAGCTGTCAAAAGCTGAAATGGACACATACGACAAGATGGAGCGCGACATGCTTCTTCCGTATGATGTCGGGGATGTTGTAGCTAACACAGCTGCAGGACTTAGTAACAAACTGCTACAGATGGCTAACGGGGCAGTCTACAACGAAAATGGAGAAGTACAGGAGATTCATAGAGCAAAGCTACTTGCTTTGGATGATTTGATCGAAGCAGCGAACGGAAAGCCTGTCATGGTATTTTACTATTTTCAACACGACTTAAGCCGGCTGCAAGAACATCTTAAAAAGCTAAAACCAAGAGTTCTGGAAAATTCAAAGGACATTAAGGATTGGAATGATAAAAAAATTCAGATCCTTTTAGTGCACCCGCAGTCAGCAGGACACGGGCTGAACCTGCAGGCTGGAGGAAATATAATAATTTGGTTTAGTCTCACGTGGTCGCTTGAATACTATGAGCAAGCTAACGCCAGACTGGACAGACAGGGCCAAACAGAATCTGTTATCGTTCACCATTTAGTTACAGAGGGAACGATTGATGAAGACGTTATGAGTGCACTAGCAGGCAAGGCAGAAGGGCAAAACGCTTTGCTTGAAGCTGTCAAGGCAAGGATAGAAAAATTAAAGGGGTGAGGTTTGATGCTACATACCAGGATGTTAAAAGCATCGTCGAACGAATTTTGGAAACTGTTTTGTGAGACAAGCCCACCGGATTTAAACATAAAAGATTATAACTGCCCGCTGTTAGCTCCGGCACATAGAGGCGGTGGTAGCAAGAGTGGTAAAAGAAAAAAGAAAAAAAATATTTCTGATTTAAGGAAATACGTATTGCAATGATACGAGTTCGTATGTTATACTAGCGACGTAGTCGTATACCCTAAACGTATTAAGCGCCTGAGCAGGGCGCTTTTTCTTATGTAAATTTTGAGGAGGAGATTGTTATAAGGGAATTAACAGACAGTGAAAAGCTTTATATCGAGGAAATGGACTTATGGATACATGAGCAGAGACTAAGGTGTAAAGAGATTGGATGTGCCGTTAATACCTCCATGAAGATAGCAGAATTAAACCAAAGACAGTTGCAGGTAATGATTAAGAGATACAATGTAGGTGTTGAAGAGCATAATAAGTGGCTTAAAGATAAGGGTATTACACCCTTAATCCCTTTGATGGATGGATCAGATGCCACCAAGGAGTAGGCGACCTTGTAGCTATCCAGGATGCAGTCAATTGACTACAGAGCGATTCTGTGAGGTGCACAAGAAGCAAGAACGCAAGAGACACGACGAGCGCAGAGGTAGTTCTGCAAGTCGCGGGTATAGCTTTAGGTGGCAGCGTTACAGGGTAGGTTTTTTAAGAGCAAACCCTTTATGCGTTAGATGCGAAGCAGTAGGCAAGCTTAAACCAAGTACAGACGTTGACCACATTGTAGCTGTGAGTGGTCCAGATGATCCGCTGTTTTGGGATCCAAGTAATCACCAGGCGCTTTGTCACTCTTGCCATAGTAGGAAGACCGTTATGGAAGACGGAGGATTAGGAAGATGAACCCGGGCTTTTTAATTTACAGATGCAGAAGATGTGGAGAAGAAGTTAGGAATACGCATGTACCTCTTGTATTAACAGCAGTGACCTTATTGCAAGCAGGAAAACAATTACCTGAAAGTTGGGGGCCAATGAGTAAAAGTGTAAGTTTGATTGGAGTACACGAATGTTCTAGTGGCGGATATGGTGTGACTGATTTGATTGGCGGGGAAGAAATAAAAGGTGGGTAGGGGGGATCAAATCCTTCCAGTTAACAAACCCTAGAC
>Ga0209318_1000545_pt1 | contig 36325 bp, 33 predicted proteins | sample RifGroE1_FD_183999 | JGI IMG/M metagenome (GOLD analysis project Ga0209318, IMG submission 183999) | Groundwater microbial communities from Rifle, Colorado, USA - Groundwater E1 (SPAdes) (version 2) | ecosystem: Environmental > Aquatic > Deep subsurface > Groundwater | place: Rifle, Colorado... | reverse complement strand
CGGAAACCGCCGGCTCCATCCGTCAACCTTCCGCCTGGTGTGGCACCACTGGTTTCAAACCCACCTATGGACGGGTAAGTCGTTACGGAGTTGTCGCAATGGGGAGTTCGCTTGACTCACCCGGACCCATTGGCAGATCGGTACGTGATTGCGCTCTGGTGACCAACGTCATTTCTGGCCAGGATCAATACGATGCCACTACCTCACCCAAGGAGGTTGAGGAATACACTAAAGACCTGGGCAAGGATACGCTCAAGGGAATGAAGATCGCCCTCATTAAGGAATACCTCTTACCAGACCTCAGACAAGATGTTAAGGAAGCCATGCTTAACGCTGCTAATAAACTCAGAGAACTTGGTGCTGTTGTCGACGAAGTCTCCCTCATGGATCCGAAATACGCCATCGGTGTCTACACTGTAATCCAGAGATCGGAAGTCAGCTCCAACCTTGCCCGATACGATGGCATCCGTTTTGGTCACGAAAGAGACCGCTTTAATGATGAAAATAAACGACGTATTATGCTCGGTACATACACTCTCTCAGCCGGATACTACGATGCCTACTACAAAAAGGCTCAGGCGGTCCGCACCAAGATCATCAACGAATTCGACAAAATATTTAAAAACTACGACGCCTGTATTGGCCTTGTTTCACCAGGACCGGCATTAAAAGTCGGCGCCAGCAAAAATCAACCTATGTTCGGTGAAATGGAAGATGTATTGGTCGAGCAGAGTTCGATTGCCGGTCTTACCTCAACCGGGGTTCCCTGTGGATTTGTTGACGGACTACCCTTAGGACTACAGATTACCTGCGCTCAGTTCAACGAAGCTAAGGCGCTCTCGATTGCCGACTGTTACCAAAGGAATACTAACTTTCAGTTATTTCCCAACCTTGAAGAAAACCTATGAAATACTCACCCCTCATCGGTCTTGAAGTCCATGCAGAGCTTAACACCGCCTCAAAAATGTTTTGTTCTTGCCCGGCAGATCATTTTGGCAAAACTCCTAACTCTCAGACATGTCCTGTTTGCTTGGGACTGCCCGGCGCTCTTCCCATTCCCAATAAAAAGGCCATCGAAAGCTGCATTAAGATTGGCTTGGCTCTTAACTGCTTAATAAACAGATTAAGTAAGTTCGATCGCAAGCAATATTTTTACCCTGATCTCCCCAAAGGTTACCAAATCAGTCAGTACGACCAACCATTTTGCTCGGAAGGATCCATTGCCCTCGAATCCGGAAAAATCATTGGCATTGAAAGGGTTCATCAGGAAGAAGATACTGGGAAACTCCAACACACCGTATTAAACGGAGAGAAAGTATCCCTTGTTGATTACAACCGTTCCGGGGTCCCTCTGGTAGAGATCGTCTCCAAACCGGATATGGAATCGAGTAACGAGGCCAAAGAGTTCCTGAAAAAGATCCATGAACTTGTCAGGGCTTTAGATGTTTCCAACGCCGATATGGAAAAAGGCGAGATGCGCCTTGAACCAACGGTCAATGTCAGAATAGAGAAAAATGATGGCTCAATCCATTACACACCACTGGTAGAAGTAAAGAACATTAACTCCTTCAGTTTTGCCTCTTCGGCCATAGATTTTGAAATCAAAAGACAAATTGAAGAATTCGAAAAGACCGGGATTGAAAAAAGTGATACCAACAAAACTACCCGCGGATATGACTCGGTTAAGAAAATCACTTTTCTTCAACGCACTAAGGAAGAAGCGAAAGACTACCGCTATTTCCCGGAACCCGATATTCCCCCTTTCATTCTCGAAGAAGACTATATTTCGAAGATACGTCAGGAACTACCTCTTCTGCCGGACCAGGAGATCTCCGCTCTTGTCGCCGAAGGCGTAGAGCTCAAGTATGCCAAGATCCTTTATGCCAACAAAGTTTCGCTTCTTGCCTACAACCGCCACAAGGAAGAATCTGGAATCGATAAATCCAGACTTGCTAGCCTCATTGCCAACAAAAAGATTGATATTAGTCTAGATATTGCTTCTCAATATAATAAATTAGGCCAAGTGGGTGTTACCGATAAAACTGAACTGGAGGCTTTAGTTAGGAAGATCCTTGACGCCAATCCGGAAGTAGTTCAGGAATACAAGAAAGGCAAGACCAACGTGGCAGGGTTCTTTGTCGGTCAGGCAATGAAAGAGACTCAAGGAAAGGCTGACCCCAAAACACTAAATAGCGTGGTACTTGAAATCTTGAACCACTAGCCCCAAGATAGGTAAGCGATGCCCAACTTTACTCACCTCCATGTCCACACTGAATTCTCTCTCTTAGATGGGTTAAGCAAAAGCGCCAAGCTAATTGCCAAGACAAAAGAATTTGGGCAAACACATCTTGCCATTACTGACCATGGCAACATGTATGGGGCGATCGACTTTTACAAAAAAGCCTTAAAGGAAGAGATCAAACCAATACTGGGATGTGAAATGTATATCGCCAAGAACTCGCGTTTCGACAGAAACAAATCAGACGCCAACCATCTTATTCTACTTTCTGAAAATTATGAGGGCTATCAAAACCTCATGCGTCTAGTTACCATCGGCCATACGGAAGGTTTTTATTACAAACCTAGAATTGACAAAGAAGTTCTCGCTAAATACTCAAAAGGCCTGATCGCTACTACCGCCTGTCCGGCAGGTCGCATTCAGAAATTGCTTGTGGAAGAAGGTTACGAGGCCGCCAAAAAAGAACTAAAGGAATACGAACAGATATTCGGGCAGGATAATCTCTTCCTAGAAATACAGCGTCATCACTACGACGTTTTTTCCCAAAATCTTTCCGTCCCAGACTCTATCAGGCCGAAACTCATGGAGATGCATCTGAATCAGCAAAAAGGTGAGCAGGGGTTGCTAAAACTTAGCAAGGATCTTGGTTTGCCAATCGTCGCTACCAATGATTCTCACTACGTCAACAGGGAAGACGCAGCTGCTCAGGACGCCCTAGTCTGCGTCCAGTCGGGAAAAATGCTTGAAGACACGAACAGGATGCGCTACATAGATACTCCCGATTTTTATCTTAAAAGTCCCGATGAAATGGAAAGAGAATTTTTGGACATTCCCGAGGCAATAGAAAACTCTCAAAAGATCGCCAACAGATGTGACGTCCAGATCGTCCTCGGACAGTGGTACTTCCCCAAATTGGACTTACCCAAAGGCAAAACTCCGGGTGAAGTTCTCAGACAAAAAGCTTTTGATGGCTGCAAAGAGATTTTCGGATCGGTTTCACCAGAACAGGAACAACGACTAAATTATGAACTTGATGTCATTGACAAGAAAGGCTACTCGCCTTACTTTTTACTTGAATCAGGCATAGTCAATTTTGCCGACAAAAATGGTATATACACCAACACAAGAGGATCAGCTGCCGGTTCATTGGTTTCATATAGCATGGGCATCACGACGGTAGACCCTCTTAGATTCAGGTTGCCGTTCGAGCGTTTCCTTAATCCTTTCCGACCTTCTCCACCCGATATCGACTTGGACGTATCCGATGTGCACCGAGACGAACTGATTCATTATTTGTCAGACACATACGGTAGGGAAAAAGTTGCCCAAATCTGCACCTTCGGAACCATGATGGCCAGGGCAGCCGTCCGCGATATCGGTCGGGTTATGGGCATGCCATACACGAAAGTGGACATGATCAGTAAATCAATTCCCATTGGATCACAAGGCTCCAAAATGACTATTAAGAAAGCCATGGACACCACTCCGGAGCTGAAGAAGATGTACGACGACGACCCTGAAGTAAAGAAATTACTGGATATGGCTCAAAAAGTAGAAGGGAACGCCAGACATATATCCGTCCATGCAGCCGCGGTTATTGTCGGACCGGAGGACTTAGTCAGGTTTACACCGCTTCAGCCCGAAACCGGCGGGGGAGACCGAGTCATCACTCAATACGAAATGCACGCGGCAGAAGATGTCGGCATGATCAAGCTTGATATCCTAGGAATTTCGAACCTTACTATTCTGGCCAATGCAGTCAAGATCGTCGAAGCTATTCACGATGTGAAAATTGATATTAAGAAAGTTCCACTTGATGACAAAGAGACCTTCGAGCTGCTTGCTCGAGGTGAAACAATGGGTGTGTTCCAGCTATCCTCAGGCGGGATGACTAAATATCTGGTAGAACTTCACCCGGAGCGTATTGAAGACGTCATGGCCATGGTGGCGCTCTATCGTCCTGGACCAATGAACTCGATTCCTGACTACATTGCCCGTAAACACGACCCTAAGAAGATCAACTTTTTCGTTCCTGGTCTAGAGAAGATCCTGGATATGTCCTACGGCGTCATTACCTATCAGGATGATGTCCTATATATGGCCATTCAACTTGCCGGATACAATTGGGAAGAGGCAGACAAATTCAGAAAGGCCATCGGTAAAAAGATTGCCTCTGAGATGGAAGCCCAACACGCCAAATTCGTCGATGGTTGTGTCAATGTTTCAGGCATTCCTCGGGACAAAGCCGAAGAGCTTTTTCATCAGATAGAAACCTTTGCTGCTTACGGTTTTAACAAGGCTCACGCAGCCTCATATGGGATAGTGGCTTACTGGACAGCCTATGTCAAAGCTCACTATCCGGTCGAATACATGACCGCCCTAATGTCAGTTGAGGCAGGGGATACCGATAAGGTCACCATCGCGATAGGGGAGTGCGAAAAATTGGGTATTAAGGTTTTGCCCCCAGATGTCAACGAATCACTTACTGACTTTACCGTAATCGATATTCCTGAAGCCGACCGGTTACCTGAAGGTCGGGCCAAAGACACGGGTAAGGCAATCCGCTTCGGGCTTCAAGCCATAAAAAATGTTGGTTCATCAGCCATAACCGCAATCCTAGATGCCCGAAAGAAAGGCGACTTCCTCTCCTTTACCGATTTTTTGAATAGAGTTGATATGCAGAAGGTCAACAAAAAGGTGGCTGAATCCCTTATAAAAGCCGGCGCATTCGACCGTTGGGGCAATAGAGCTCAACTAATGAAGGCTCTTCCGGTAATAAGAGACAATGCTGTCAAGATCCTCAAGGGCAAGTCATCGAGCCAGGAGAGTCTCTTTTCCTCCATTTCATCACCACTGGACACTACCGATCACTTGCCCGACATTCCTGAATTTCCTCTAGATGAAAAACTTAAGATGGAGAAAGATCTCTTGGGAATCTATCTGACCGATAATCCGGTCAAAAAGATCGTCCGCATTGCCGCAAATCAGATCACTCATAAGATAAACCAGCTTGATTCCACCCTCCATTTGAATCAAATGGTCACCCTGGCAGGTGTCATATCCAGGGTTAAACTGGTTAATACCAAGAAAAACAACTCCAAAATGGCCTTCATTACGCTCGAAGATGATACAAAGACGATTGATTGCGTCGTATTCCCCAAACTTTATGCAGAACAGCCCCTCTTATGGGCTGAAGATCAGGCTATGATAATCAAGGGTAAAGTCGATAATCGTGAAGATAAGCTACAAATTATCGTCGAAACAGGGACTCCCATAGACACGAAAGCTACCCCGGTTGATATGATCCACGAGATCTTCATTAAAAGCGGTACACCCAAAGAGGTAATGCAAAAGATCAGCGAACTACTCAAATCCCAGCCTGGAGAACATCAAATTAACATCGCTATTGAATCTGGGAATAACCTAAAACGAATTACTCTACCTTATAAAGTCGACTATAATAGCGCCTTGGAGAAGGCTGTGGCAAAAATGCTACATGACTGGTAAAATAACCTGCTATGGCAAATCAAATCAAATGGCAAACCATCGAGTTCTCTATTGGAGACACGATCAAGGTTCAGCAAACTGTTAAAGAAGGAGAGAAAATCCGTTCTCAGTCATTCCAAGGTATCGTTATCGCGATCCGTGGTGACGGTGAGCGTAAAAATTTCATCGTTCGCAAACTTGCGGTAGGAGGAATTGGCGTGGAGAAAATTTTTCCCATCAATACGCCCATAATCACCGGCATTGAGGTAGTCAAAAGGGGTAAGGTCCGTAAGGCAAAACTCTATTATCTTAGAGGTCTCATCGGCAAAAAGGCTACCAAGGTCAAGGATATGTTTGTTAAGAAGGGACAGTCAGCTCAGATAGCAGTTCCCGTCACTGTAGAGTCAAAAGAAGTCGACAGGGTGCGAGTCGAAGGAGAAGCCGAACCTCAAAAAATCAAGAACGCTCCCAAGGCCGAAACCCCCGTCAAAGAGAAAAAGGTCAAAAAAGGTCCCAAGAAGATCGTTCGCAAGGAACGCAAATTCGTTCGCTAATACTGATAGGGATTGGAAGCTGAATTTGTGCTAAATTTAACCTTGTGGCAAAAAAAGAACAACAACCTTCCAGTGAAGGTCAATCTCCAAAGACAAAGGAATTTATCAAGAAGAACTGGCCAGTTGCACTCGCGATTGCCGGCGCAGCCGGAGCTATCGGAGCATCTGTTTGGCTGACAGCAAGATTCCTAAGAGAGAAAAAAGAACGTGAAGAGAAGGTAGATACTGCCCTTAAATTAATAGAAAGGGAGGTAGAGGAGATGTCTGATCCTACGGCAATAATACTGGAAACCGGTTCGTATCTAAGTCGGGTTGGTGGTAGAGAGACGGTAGAAGCAGCTGAAGAACTGGCCAGAAATATAGATGATCCGGAAGCCAAGGATGCTCTTGAGGTTTTAGGTAATGTATCTTCAATTGAGTCGCATCACCGAAAATAAGCAGCATCCGGCTTATATTTTATGAGATATCCAGGAAGGATAGTCTTCGTCAGCTTGCCACTCTTGGAAGAAATTACTGCTACAGGATAACCCTCATTGACTCTATGGCTCAAAAAAGATAAAATACCCACTACACCTCTATTACTTTACAGCTCATTCAAATTTAGCGATTTATACGCACAAGTAGGATAAAAATAGACCAATATACAGGCATATTTATGCCTAGATAAGCTCAAACGGCCATAGGAGGTCAAGTGAATAAAGCTAAAATATTCCTCGTATTTATCTTGATAGTTATTGGCATTATATTAATTAAAATAGGATATAACTCCATCAGGGATAGTAAATCCATATTCACCAGTAGTGGGGATAATGGCTTCCTGACAACACGCTCAACCGCCACAATGTATGTACCTCCGGCTGTTCCCTCGGATATGCCCATAGTGCCGCCAAGTACTGTGATCGTGACCGTGATTGTGTACCCTCCAACCGCTACACAATTTCCAACTGGTATTCCCACAGCCACACCGACACCGACAACTGGATCAATCGACCCAACCCAGACCCTCACAGCCACGCCAACCGAAACATCATATCCTACACTGACGCCTACTCCTACACAAACACCCACTCCCACCTCGGCTACGGATCCGACACTGGAACCTACAAGCACTACAATCCCGGAAACGGTAATTCCAACACCCACTTCTACCGAAGCTGAAACTGATGAAAAGACACCATCTCCTGTAAAACCGACCCGGAAACCCTAATCGATATATAACTGAAACTTTAAGCCCCTCAAACGAGGGGCTTTTTTATGCTTAATTTGAAATCACCGATTTTTAATTACAAAATCTCAATATTATTGTCAGATGAATCGAGTATTAGCGCTTTTCTTATCTATCTACCTGTACTTGCCTTGGAATATTACTTTTCTTCCCCGCCTTTCCGCAACCTTTCCTTCTCTTCATTCCAGTCTGCAAGAGCTTTGGCACTGGCAGCTTCGGGATCAACATTACCTAGACTATGAAACCCAATATTCGCATTTCCAAAAGAGATCGATCCGTTAGGCTTAATACTGTAATAATATGCGCCTGTAAAATATTCCCCTTTGCTATTAATCAGTATAGGAGTGAGAATCACTGACTCATACTCAGGACGCTTCTCATCTGTAATATGGTCCGATGCAACTAAATGAAGTGAGTCCCCCTGACGTAATACACCTCGCTCACCCGCTACATTCAAAGCAAATTTGGCAAATGCATCTAATGATTCTTTCCAGTAGGGCTTAAACCAAAGTGCTGCCTTGACAGGCTCATCTGCCTTTGGTTTGCACATATAGATTTCATTCTGGTCGGCAATGTTATGAAAATGGCTTATGCCCATATGATTCCGGAGATAAAAGCTATTTCTAACAAGCTCCGCCATTTTTTGGTCAATAGGATCATCACTGGATAATAACTCCTGGGGAGAATTTAGACTTTTATGGGCTGGAACAGCCTCAGTCTTACTTGGCTTAATGATACGTAGACGTTGCTTCAGCTTGGGATAAAATCCTTCAAGTTCCATTGTTTTAAATTAAGATAATAAAAATATTGTACTCTGACATGACAAGGAACACCTACCGCGTATCGATTCTGAGTGTATTCGGTCAAGGGATCTTCTCCCCCTGGGGAACACCCAGATAAACGTATTCTCCCAACATTCTTGCTCCACTTAGCCTATCCAGAACACCTCCCTGCCATAGATTAATTAGCTTTTCCAAATACACCTCTTTACCTTCAGCGTCTGATAAAGCCGCTTCAAGCTTTGAATAATAACTATCAAATTCTTCCTGTGAGTTTGTCTCTCCGTGAATTGAGTGGAACGATCTTTCATCTAATTCGGCTAAGAACCCATCGATGGTCGAGACTAGTAGCGATCCACCGAGAGCGGCTTTGTATCCTGAAGTACCACATGCCTCTTTCCCGACAATCGGATTATTGATCCAAACAGAGCATGCCGGCGTTAACATCTTAGCCATCTCAACATCCCAATCTGGCAAAAAGTGAATTCTCTCCTTAAAAATATCCCTCGACCCGATATTGGCGAGGACTTGTTTTAATTGGGGAATAGCGACGGTATCCTTTGGATGAGCTTTACCTGAAATAAATATATGTGCTTTCGGGTGTTCTCTTAAAATCTTCTCCAGCCTATCAGGGTCTGTAAACATAATTCCTCTTCTCTTGTAATCTGCGAATCGTCTTGCGTCACCGACGACAATGGCATCTTCGGGTAGAGTAATCACTCCGCCAAAGTGGTCACGTCTCGTCCCTGTTGCCAGATATTCTCTAAGCCCTACGACAGCCTCTCTTTTAATGTTCCATAATTCATCGACCTCAAGGGTCTGTAAGGCTTGATCCAAATATAAACTGGGCATTCCAAATTGATCTAAAACACCCTTAGATATCAAGAAGTTTGTCATTTCAGGGTTCCAGCCGTGTTCGTAGATTCCATTGGTTACAGCAGTGAACTCAATCGGTCGGTTATAAAAATGACCCCCATATCTATTCTGAAATACCTCCACAGCCTTTCGTGAATGTAGCTCACTTACCCCGTTATATCTGCCAGATAGTAATAAAGCCAACTCTAACAAAACCAGATTACCACCACGCTCATTCATCAACAAGCTCAACTCATTTCTTACAGAGCTACTCTTCAAATTGCTGAATATGAAATCTTCAACCTGTTTTCTCGAGAAAGTCGCTTCGGCTGCCGGTACCAAGGTGTGGTTAGTCAAAACCGTTTTATCCCTAAGGTAAATCATAGCCAGTGATAGGGCATCTTCATTGTCCCCAAGAGAGGCAGTAATATCATCCAAGGCAGCCAGTGCACCAAGAACCGTAGCAGATTCATTTAAATGGATATAGGCAGGCTCTTCAATAAGACCCAATTCTCTTAAGTGCTTTACGACTTGATAACCTCCAAAACCCATCACTGCGTTATTCCATAATCTTGCATCGCTTCCAACCTCTTGGGGATATACCTCCCCTTGTACTTGTAGCAAAATAAGTTTTGTTTCTTCTGTGCCTACACTATATCTATATGCAGGAATAACTGATTCACCTAAGGCACCGTTAACTTTTACCCTGTCGAATAATTCCATTCCAACATCTTCCGGAGAAGGTAAGGCTTCTATTAGCACATCCTGTTCATAACCACCGTAGCCGTCGTGAATTATTTCTTGAGTCTTTCTGTGCGAATACGCTAAGCCGAAAAATATGGAAGGTTGCTCCAACTCCACTGCCTGAAGAAAATGGTCTCTCGAAAGCGCCCCTAAACCTCCATCTGCCGCACAAGCAGGTAGCATATACTCAGCAGAAAAGTAAATTGCCGGACGTGTTTTGTCCCAGTAATTTATTAACTCACTTCTACCAATGCGATCAAGAAATGCACCCCAATCCTGATGACCTAGAGTTTCACCATATTTGAGACCCTCAATCTGCCTATTTACCCTTGATAAAGACCTTTCAGCCGACATAATATAAGTTCAAAATAAATAATAAGGACCACATCTCAGGCGAATTATATGCCGCAAGAATAAATACTCAAGAGAGAAATATTACAATCCCATAAACAATTTACAGAATAAAGGGTGCTTAAATAGATTGCTATAAATCAAAAATAACATCTGCTATACTTGAAACTGTAAGATAAATGACAATTAACAATTACTTATAAACATGGGAATCCTCGATATTATAATCGTGATTCTAATTATTTCTTGGTTGGGCGGCTTCTCCCTTCACCTTGCAGGTAATCTGATCCATCTATTACTAGTGGTCGTTCTGGTTCTTATAGTCTTAAGGGTGCTATCGTAAAAATCGGATAGCATACCAAAAAAGGTTGGCGAACTCATTTATCTCTAATTTATTCTCTAACAGAGGGATATGCCTAGGCATAATAGAAAACTCGTCAGTATAGTGTCACCATCGGTTTGAGCAGTCATTTTCTTCGCACATACTTGCATACGATTTACAGGAATAACAATGGGGTGGCAAAATAGAAAACCCAACGATTTTTATCGCGAGGTTCGAACCCAATTTCTGCCTAATCCAATACCATTATTCAAAAAATTCAGCAAAAATTCAGCAAATCAGTATAATCTAGCCACATGAGAATTTTAGTCGTAGAAGATGAACACCGTATCGGTACTTCTATTAAGAAAGGTCTTGAGCTGGAAAAGTTCGCCGTTGACCTCGCTTTTGATGGTCGGGATGGTTTTGATTTAGCCTCGACAGAAGATTATGACTGTCTGATTTTAGACCTTTTGCTTCCAGGGTTAGACGGAATTACCATCTGTAAAAAACTTCGCGAACTCAATATTCACACCCCCATCCTTATACTTACGGCCAAAAGCCAGTTGGAAGACAAAATCACCGGACTTGACTCTGGTGCAGATGACTATCTAACAAAACCATTTTCCTTTGAAGAACTTCTTGCCAGAGTCAGAGCACTCACTCGCCGCTCTTCGGGTGGCCACAATCCCGTATTAAAAGTTGGGGATCTAGTTCTAGACACAATCAGCTTCCAAGTAAAAAGAGGCAATACCCCAATTAATTTATCTGGCAAAGAATACTCACTTCTTGAGTACTTGATGCGCCAGGCCGGAAAAATTATTTCCAAAGACCAAATCACCAGCCATGTCTGGAACTATGACGACGACATTCTTCCCAATACGATCGAAGTTTTTATCCGAAAGCTCAGACAAAAAATTGAAACACCATTTAAAAATAAAAAAATCCTTATTAAAACTGTTAGGGGTTTTGGATATAAAATTGAAAACTAACATGTTCCAAAAAGCCAGAATAAAACTCACTGCATGGTACCTACTTATCATTACAATTGTTTGTTTTACCCTAAGTGGTGTCATTTTTAGAATCCAGAGGTCTGAAGTCAATCGTTTCGCCAAAGCTCAAAGAATGCGAATTGAAAGACAGTTCCCTCCGGAAATATTTCTACCCCCCAAACCGCCAATCATTGATCCGGATTTAATTGCCGAAACGGAAAAAAGAATTCTCATCAACCTAATGATGTTAAACGGAATTATCATTGTCTTTTCCGGGGGCTTTGGGTATTTTTTAGCCGGCAAAACACTTAAGCCAATCAAAGAAGCCCTTGATGAACAAGATAGATTTATATCCGACTCATCTCACGAACTTCGTACTCCCCTCACTTCTCTAAAGTCCGCCATGGAAGTAGCCCTAATGGATAAACAGTTAAGTCTTGATGATGCTAAAAAGCTTATCAAAGAAAATATCAAAGACGTAAACAGACTTCAAAATTTATCCGACTCGCTTATCAAGCTTTCCAAAAATAAAGAGCAAAAAAATAATCTCAATCTCGAAGATATTTCCCTTTCCAAGCTAATCAACTCCTCAATCGAAAAAATAAAACCACAAGCCGAACACAAGGGAGTGATCATCAAAAAGAAAATTCAAAACTGCAAGATAAAAGGTGATCAAGAAAAACTGCATAGTCTTCTGGCTATTTTGTTAGACAATGCCATCAAGTACAGTCCATCAGGCAAAATCATTCAAGTAAAAACCATCAAATCCGGTAAAAAGATCACCATCTCCGTTACCGACCATGGTCAAGGCATAGGCAAAAAAGACTTACCCTTTATCTTTGATCGTTTTTATCGTGCCGATGCTTCTCGTACCGGAAGTATAATCCCCGGCTTCGGTCTTGGTCTATCCATCGCCAAGATGATCGTCGAAAATCATCACGGCAGTATCAAGGTTGAAAGTCGTCCGGGAAAGGGAAGTACTTTCACAGTCACTCTCCCTCAAATCTTCAGCTAGTATTCAGTTTTACTCCCTAAACTCGCAGATATGAACGTAAAAAATAAATTCGCAAGCCTCCCTCTCGCGGCCAAAATCGCAATACCCTGTCTTCTTCTAGGGCTCGGTATTATTCTCGGAATAAAGTTTTTTGGAAACTCATCCAAAGTTACCTATCTCACCGAAACAGTAGCCAAAGGAACATTAATGACCAGCATCTCGGCCTCAGGCACCATTACCTCAGGAGACACTACCTACATTACCACTGGATCAACCGGAACTGTACGTAAGGTGTATGTAAAAAATGGTGACACGGTCACCAAGAACCAAAAACTGGCCGAAATAACTCTTGATGATTTAGGACGGGAAACTCAAACAACTGCCTGGAACAACTATCAAGAAGCTCTAGTCAATGTCAAAACCGCCAAGACACAAAAAGAAACTGACGTCATCAATATTCTACTAAAAAAAGATGATCTCAAAAACGCCGAAACAGCCAAAAGAGATGCCCACTCTGGTGGATGGAATCCTACTACTCACAATCCTTACACAGATACAGAGCTTCTGATTGTCGATAAACAATATGAAGAAGCCATTGCCGGGTATGACGCAGCCATCTCCAATAGTTCCATCTCAAACGCCAACATCTCACTCACCCAAGTAAAAGCCAGTGCTGCCTATCGTAGTTACCAACAAGTAAGCAGTACTGTTTATGCTCCTGCTTCAGGGATCTTGGATAATCTTGCCTTGGCCCCAGGAGTCTCCATCGGCAACACCCAAACGTCTTCGATTACCGTTAGTTCCGGTACCGATAGCACCAGCAACTCCGTCTCTGTTAATTCCCAAAAAATTGGTGCTATCAAAAATCCTGAAGGTCAGTACCAAGCTACAGTTTCATTAACTGAGGTTGATGTAACCACCGTAAAATCCGGTCAAAAAGTAACCCTAACTTTAGACGCTTTTCCCGACAGCAGTTTCACCGGTATGGTTCTTGCCGTTAACACTAGTGGTAGTGTTAGTTCGGGAGTTACCGCCTACTCAGCCACGATTCTTCTTGACAAGACTACTATCGATATCTATACCAACATGGCGGTTAGTGCCACTATTATTACTTTTACCAAAACCGATGTTTTACTAGTAACTTCCAGTGCGATTCAAACATCGACAGACGGTTCTTTCATCCAAGTCCAAAAGGATGGCAAGATAACAAATGTCGCAATCGAGTCAGGATCTTCAAACGATTTCCAAACTGAGATAGTCTCCGGTCTTTCGGAGGGAGATGTCATAGTTACGTCCACATCATCAACCCAGACAAAGTCAACCACCTCCAAAAACTCTTCAGGGAGCACCCTCTTTACCGGCAACAGTCGAAGTGGTGGTATGCCTGGAGCACCAGGATTTTAAAATATGACCAATACTATTATCGAGGTAACAAACCTTTCCAAGATTTACAAAACCGATGTTTTGGAGACAATAGCGCTTGACGATGTCACCTTCAAAATAGATAGAGGTGAGTTTGTTGCCATTATGGGTCCTTCTGGTTCAGGTAAATCAACACTCATGCATATTCTTGGTGCGCTCGACAAACCAACAAAAGGAATTTACACTCTCGACGGAGAAAGTGTTGAGAAGCTAAACGATGATGAATTAAGTGATATCAGAAACAGGAAAATTGGTTTCATTTTTCAAGCCTTCAATCTCTTGCCCCGAACCACTTGTTTAAAAAATGTAATGTTGCCCATGGCTTATGGAGGTATACCCAAAGAAAAGAGGGAAGAAAAAGCCAAAAAACTGCTAACTATGGTCGGTCTTTCGGATCGCATGTTTCACACCAGTAATCAAATTTCAGGCGGCCAACAACAGCGTGTTGCCATAGCCAGGTCGTTAGTTATGGACCCAGCGCTTATACTTGCCGACGAACCTACCGGAAACATAGCCTCGGTTCAAGCCGAAGAGATTATGGACATTTTTCAAGATCTAAACGACAAAGGTCACACCATCGTCATGATTACCCATGAATTAGACATTGCCGAACATGCCAAAAGAATTATCCTCATAAAAGACGGCAAAATCGTTAGCGATACCGAAAATCACAAACAAGCTCGACATAAAAAATAATATGCAACTTACAGAACAAATATCAGAAAGTTTCGGCACTCTAAAGCTCAATAAAATGCGCACAGGCCTTGCCATTCTCGGTATTGTAATTGGCATCGGTTCGGTCATTGCTCTCGTTTCCCTCGGGCAGTCAAGTCAACAATCAATTACTTCTCAGATTCAATCACTCGGTTCAAATTTATTAACCATTTCACCCGTGCGTGGAAATTCCGGCATGGTACGAACTGCAGGTGCGGGAACTACACTTACAAACGCCGATGCAACAGCCATCAAAACATCAACAAAAATCACTACCGTCAAAACAGTTTCACCGGAATACACCGGGCGATTACAAGTGGTTACCGGCAAAAACAACACCAACACTTCAATTATTGGTGCCACCTCAGCCTACATGGTGGTTCACAACGTTTCTTTATCAAGTGGCTCTTTTATTTCCGATAAAGATGTCACTTCAACAGCCCGAGTTGCCGTTCTCGGTCCAACCACGGCAACCGATCTGTTCGGAGAATATGTCAATCCAATCGGTCAGTCGATAAGAATTGGATCACAAAACATCACCATTATTGGCATAACCGACTCGAAAGGTGGTACTGGCATGGGTAGCCAAGACGATCGCATTTATGTGCCCTTAACTACCGCTCAAAAACTCCTTTTTGGAGCAAAATATCTTTCCTCAATTGCCATCGAAGCAAAAAGTGCCGAGGTAATGGATGAGGCTAGAATCGAAATAGGCTATCTCTTACTGGACCAGCACAATCTTACCGACCCAACCAAAGCCGACTTCACCATCATGTCCCAAGACGATATTTTAAGCACCGCTTCATCAGTTACTGGCACATTTACCTCTCTTTTGACCGGTATTGCTGCTATTTCTCTCCTTGTTGGAGGTATTGGCATTATGAACATTATGTTGGTTACTGTTACCGAAAGAACCCGCGAAATTGGCCTCAGAAAAGCTTTAGGCGCTAAGAAAAAAACCATCATCACTCAATTCCTTACCGAGTCTGTAATTCTCACTTTCATTGGCGGTATTTTAGGTATCATCTTAGGAATTTTTGCTTCGTTTATTTACTCCAAGATAAATTCGTCCACTTTTTACATTTCACCAGTCTCCATCATTCTTGCTTTTGTTGTTTCTGCAGCCATCGGTATTATATTTGGTTGGTATCCGGCAAGACGTGCTGCCAACCTTCAACCAATCGAGGCCTTAAGGTATGAATAATTAAGCCAATATTCAGTTTATCAATATATAAACATACAAATGAAAAACAATATTCTTCTTTTAGTTATCGTTGGCGCCTTAGCCCTTTCTTCCGGCTTTTTCGCTGGAACTTTATATCAAAAATCTCAAAAGGTAATCTTTCCACAGGATATGTTAAATCGTCAAGGAATCGGAACTCCAGCTCAAAATGGTACAGGCATAAGAAATGTCAACGTCCGGAATGGTGCACCCGTAAACGGAAAAATTATCAGCATGGACAGTACTAGTATTACCGTCCAAGGTACGGACGGCAGTAACAAAATTATTCTTCTATCCCAAGATACAAAGATAAATAATACATTAGAAGGCACCAAGGAAGATTTAAAAGTTGGCTCAGAAGTAATGATATTTGGAAACACCACCAACGGTGCCATAACAGCTCAATCAATCTCCCTTGGTCGATTTATGGCCACTCCAAGCGGTCAAGCAAACTAAATTTGTGACCCCGGCGGGACTCGAACCCGCGATATTCAGGATGAAAACCTGACGTCCTAACCGCTAGACGACGGGGCCATGGTGGGTCAGCCGGGACTCGAACCCGGGACACCCTGCTTAAAAGGCAGGTGCTCTAACCGACTGAGCTACTGACCCACGCAAAAATAACTAACTCGAGCTCATATATTTTACCATTCCCGCACGAAAAGAAAAACCCCACCTATAAAGGTGGGGGGTAAGCCCTAATCATTGCTGGCTAGGGAAAAACGCAAGAGGCCAAAAGCAGTACCAAGGATCAACGCCTGCCACCAAATTGTGGTCAAGGTAAAAAATCCGGTGATCATACCCGTCAGGTAAAGAACCCCGTACATGGCAATGCCGGGCCAAAGTAGCAGGCCAAAACCCAACGTACAGGCAGCAAATATAACGATCAACGGCAAAGCAAGAAGCTCAAGTACTCTGACGATCAACATCGTAACGATATTGATAAGACCGGTGAAAAGGACGATTTGCCATAGAGGCAAGTCAGAGGCAATATTGATCCAGCCCATTTTCATGAAAAGCGCGAACAATGCCCAGGCAAGGAAAAAGTTGGCAATCAAAGCAAACCAAGGTGATCGAGTAGGGAACATTTGGCCTCCTAAGCCGATATATTTTAGAGTGCTCTCAGGTCACATATTATACAACCAGACCATATAATCAACTTAATGAGAGTTCTAGGCATTGACCCTGGCACGGGTAGAGTTGGTTGGAGTATCGTCTCCAAAGAAAAGGGGGTCGAGTCCCTGGTGGAGTGTGGCTGTTTCGAGACCCCCAAAAACTCACCACTGCCCTCGAGACTTAAACTTATCTACGATTTTTTGACCAAGCTGATCAAAGAACATGAGCCAGATGAGTTTGCCGCAGAGAATCTGTTCTTTTCCACCAACGCCAAGACCGCCTTTGATGTGGGTGCGGCCAGGGGTGTGATCCTACTCGCGGCCGAAAATGCCGGACTCCCCATCTTCCAATACACCCCTTTACAGGTGAAGTCATCACTTACTGGTTACGGTGCCGCAGATAAAAAGCAGGTGCAGTTTATGATCACCCGGATTTTGCATCTGAAAGTAACCCCGAAACCGGACGATGCGGCTGACGCAGTTGCCATTGCACTTACCCACCTTTTTACCCAGAAACACCCTATCAAAATCCGAAACTAAGCGTGCTATACTGGCTTCATGATAGGGTATCTCGAAGGTGAAGTTAAATATGCTACTAAAGGAAAGATCATCCTTTTTTGCAACGGCATAGGTTTCACCATCAGTCTTCCGGGGAACCTTAATTATCTCGAAAAACAAAAGGTTTCTTTATTTATCCACACCCACATTCGCGAAGATAACCTTGCTCTATTTGGATTTAAAGCCCCTAGTGACCTGGACTTGTTCGAAAAACTAATCTCCGTCTCCGGCGTTGGTCCCAAAACAGCTCTGACTATGTTTTCTGTTGCCACCAGTGAAAATATCGGAAAAGCCATCTCCCAAAGTAATTTGGCCTTTTTTACCTCAATTCCCGGAATAGGCAAAAAGTCGGCTCAAAAGATCATTCTTGACTTAAAATCCAAGATCGGTAAGGGGGAAATAGATATCAGTAAATTGGAGGGGGATTCAGAGTTGATCGATTCCCTCATTTCACTTGGATTCCAAAAAACAGAGATCATCTCGATCCTTCCTCAGGTAGACCAATCTCTTGAAACCACCATTCAGATAAGATCGGCCTTAAAATTGTTACATAAGAAATGACCCAACCTGAACACTCTTCAACCAGACCACTAAAATGGAAAGATTTTTCTGGTCAGCCAAGTACCGTCAAGTCACTTCAGATTGCCATTGAAGCAGCTAAAAAACGAGGTGAGCCCATGGAGCATGTCCTACTATTTGGTCCTCCGGGACTGGGCAAGACCACTCTCGCCCATATCATCGCTAATGAAATGGGTACTAGCATAAAAGTCACTTCAGGCCCAGCACTTACCAGAGCAGGGGACCTAGCTTCAATTTTGACCGCCCTAGAACCGGGGGATATTCTCTTCATTGACGAGATCCACAGACTCAATAAAACCGTCGAGGAAGCCCTCTATCCCGCCATGGAAGATTTTGCCATCGATATCATTCTAGGCAAAGGGCCGGCTGCAAAAAACCTCCGCCTTGACCTTAACCCATTCACCCTCATAGGAGCCACTACCCAAGCCGGTAGAGTAGACAGTCCCCTTAGAGATCGCTTTGGAATTGTTCATCGCCTACGTTTTTACCTTCCGGAAGAACTTCAGACCATCGTCTCTCAGTCGGCCAAAAGGATCGGGTTTTCCATCGATGAGCAATCGGCCTTGGAAATAGCCAAAAGATCCCGCGGCACGGCCCGCATTGCCCTTAAACTTTTACGACGTGTCCGCGATTACTCTCAAGTGGAACATGGAAAATCCAGTCTGGATATTACCAAGATGTCCCTAAATTTCTATAATGTAGATGATGAAGGACTGGATGACATCGATAGAAAGCTACTTCTTTCCATTATTGATCTTCATCAAGGAGGACCAGTTGGCCTCGACACTCTTGCTAGTCTCATATCGGAGTCGGTCGACACCATCACCGATCTCTACGAGCCATTCCTTTTGCAATCCGGATTCTTATCTAAAACGCCCAGAGGTAGAATGGCAACGGACAAAGCCTATGCTCATTTGGGCGTAAAAAAGAAGTCCTGACATTTTCGTTATAATAACTCTGTGCCTATTCTTGCTTTTCTCATCAGTCTATTTTTATTCCTAAATATTTCAGGCTGGACTAATGCGACATACGACCCTACCATAGTACCTAATAATAAGGTTGGTATACACATTCTATTTCCTGAAGAGATAGAGAATGCGGCCAAGCTAGTAAATAATGACTACAAAGGATCCTGGGGTTACGTCACTATTCCTATCCAATCAACAGACAGGGATAGGGTCAAATGGCAAAAGTTTCTAGATAAATGCAAAGATCTTAAAATCATTCCCCTTATCAGAGTTGCTACAGTTCCGGAAGGAACAAGCTGGGTCGAGCCTAATGACTACGATCTGATAGATTTTGCCAACTTTCTCGGAGATTTGAAATGGCCGATAGCCAATCGATACGTAATCTTCTTCAATGAGGTAAACAGATCGGATGAATATGGTGGACTCGTTAAACCGGAAGTCTATGCCGACATCTTGGCCAATGCCTATGATATTTTTAAAAACGTTTCCACCGACTTCTTTATACTTCCGGCAGGACTGGACAACGCAGCCCCCAATGCAAAAGGTTACATTCATCACAGAAAATACATAGAAAGAATGTTTCTTCATCGGCCAGATATTTTTGACCACATGGACGGTTGGACCTCACATGCATATCCGAATCCTGATTTTTCCGTCCGTCCAGATCAGTCGGGAAATAATAAGATAGACGGCTTCAAATACGATCTAAGATATATCCGTCAGTTCACCACCAAAAAACTCCCTGTCTTCATTACCGAAGCAGGTTGGTCGACAAAATATCTCTCGGATATTCAAATTTCCTACTACTATAAATATGCTTTTGAAAAAGTCTGGAACGACGACGAAGTAATCGCTGTTACCCCTTTTCTGTTAAATGCCCGGGAAGGACCATTTAGTGTTTTCAGTCTTACTGACGATAATGGTCAGCTAAAAGAACAAGCGCTTTCCCTTAGCTCATTTGCATCAGTTGGTGCACCAGTTTTTCCAGAAATCGAGTTGGTAGCTCCTCCCTCTCAAGCAACACAGACCGCCTTACCTAGGGTAGAGATGGAAGATCTTACTTCTGAATACACTGCCCCTCAACTCATAGGCCGTCTATTTCAGATATTCACCACCCTCTTTGGAATTAAGGGGATAGAATAAGATATTCATGATCATTATTCACGGTGAAAATACCAAAGGGTCTTATTCACGCCTCAATCTTCTCATCGAAAATCATCGCAAGGAAGGTAAAAACATTATCTCCTATAACGCCGCCGAAATTGATATCACTCGTTTGGAGCAAGAGCTTAATCCCTCGGACTTGTTCGGTAACCAGAGCTTGTTGGTGATAAGCAATTTATTCTCTGGACCAAAATCAAAGCAAAAAGAGGCCTTAAAAAAATCCCTTCAAGAGAAAGTTGACCAACCGGTAGTCCTTTACGAGCAAAAAGAGGTGCCTCCGACTAGTCTCAAGCCGTTTACAGGCTCACAGATAGAAGTTTTCAAGGTTAGTCCTCAAATATTCAAATTTCTCGAGTCACTTTCTCCCAATTCGCCACTCCTGGCTCAATTTAACTCACTTCTTTCTCAGGAAGCGGAGGTGGAATTTATCTATGCCATGCTCGTGCGTCAGATCAGATTGTTAATTACGGCCAAGACAAATCCTAACCAACTCAAAACCGCCCCATTTGTAAAAAGACTCTTAATTATTCAAGCCGGAAAATTCAGCCTTGAACACCTCCTTGATCTTCATCATCGCTTGTATCTTATTGACAAGCAGATCAAATTAGGTAAAACCAGCCTTGATATGGAGTCACTCCTCACTGGATTTCTAACCGCGCTCTAAGACGATCGAGCAAAATTCATCTTTCTTAAGTATTATTAATATTGAATGAAGTGGAAAGGTCTTAATGTATCGGATATTACTTCCCTGAGAAGTCAACATGGAACAAATTCTCTACCGGAAAAGTCCTCCACCCCAACATTAAAGATACTCATCTCACAGTTCCAAAGCCCTCTGATCTACATCATAGTCATCACCGCCGTCATATCACTATTGATAGGGGAGAAATTGGACGCTCTATTAATGGCTTTAGTCATAATCATTAATATTGCCATGGGCTTTGTCCAGGAATATGGTGCTAAGAGGACATTTGAATCTCTTAGAAAAATAGTTATCCAGCAATCGGTAGTCGTGCGAGACGGTCAACAACTGAGAATTGATAGCACTCAACTATTACCGGGTGATATCGTCCTATTAGGTTCCGGAGATCGCGTTCCGGCAGACGGCAGACTCGTCGAGGGGATAAACCTCTATATTACAGAAGCTATCCTCACCGGCGAAGGTGAACCAGTAAACAAGAAACCTCAAAAGGACAGTCAGGCTTTATTTATGGGTACCACTGTTATCTCAGGCCGTGGGACAATGCTTGTCGAAAAGATTGGCCTAAATACAGAGATCGGTAAGATTGGAAAATCACTTGAAGACATCAAGGAAGGCCCCACGCCTTTGCAGATAAAGCTTGCCCAATTTGCCAAAACTCTGTCTGTCATCATCATCATCATTAGTGTGCTCATCTTTATCATCGGAGCACTTCGTGGTTTTGATCTTTTCTACATGCTCAGATTCTCGATTGTCTTGTCCGTTGCTGCCATTCCCGAAGGACTTCCTATAGCCGTTACCGTAATTCTAACCATTGGAATTCGACGCATTCTCCGTCAAAACGGACTGGTCAAACGCTTATTGTCCATAGAAACACTTGGCTCAACTTCTGTCATTTGCACCGACAAGACTGGCACTCTGACGGAGGGGATAATGAAGGTGACGATCATTGATACGAAGCTCGAGACAAAAACTCTTAGCGGGTTAACTCTTTTGAACACTCGCCGGACCAGCCTTGAAATTGCCATCTGGGAATATCTGACTAAAGAATTAAAACTGGATCCGCAAAAAACCATTGATCGGGCCAGGATCCTTTACGAAGAAGCCTTCGAAAGCGAAAAGAAATACGCCATGGCGGTCGTTCTTGCTGATCGACATAAAGAATCTTACATCATCGGAGCGCCCGAGGTGATTATTGGTTTTTGCTCAATGACATCTGGTCAAAAAGCAGAAATAACCAAAAAATTTACCCAGCTGGCGGAAAGCGGATTAAGGGTTGTTGGTCTAATTCACAAAACCAAAGGTGACCTTAAAAACAAGACTGGCTTTTCTTGGTTGGCTCTCGTAGGTGTTACCGACCCGGTAAGAATAGGGGTAAAGGAGTCGATCCAAAAAGCTCAGGATGCCCATATCAAAATCAAGATCGTTACCGGAGACTTTCTCCCAACTGCTATCAGTGTCGCTGAAAAAATTGGATTAACAGTTGGAAAGAAAAACACTATGGAAGGTAAGGATCTTGAAAAAATATCTGTCCAAAGACTTAAAGAAATAATTGATGACATTGTTATCTTTGCCAGAGTATCCCCTCATCACAAACTTAAGATTATTGAGGCGCTGCAGGCTAATGGTGAAACAGTCGCCATGATGGGGGACGGAGTCAATGATGCGCCGGCACTTAAAAAAGCCGATATCGGCGTAGTAGTGGGCACCGCTACGGACGTGGCAAAAGAATCCGGGGACTTGATTCTTTTGGATAACAATTTCAAAACCATCGTGGCTGCCTGCGAAGAGGGGCGTCAAATTTTTTCGAATATTAAGAAAGTAGTAGGTTACGTTCTCTCCAATTCCTTCGTTGAAATGGTTCTCATCTTCGGCGCTATGCTTTTATCGATACCCTTTCCACTTACAGTAGTCCAGATCCTTTGGATACATCTTGTCTGCGATGGTCCACCGGACATTCTTTTGGGATTTGAGCCCAAAGAAGCAGGTCTCTTGGATCTTAAGCCGCAGGATATAAAACGTGAAGGTGTTTTTGATTTTTCACTGCTATTCCTCGTCTTTGCCATCAGTTTTACCGTCGGACTGATGTGTTTAGTCCTCTTTATAGTAGTCATGGATCGCACGCAAAGCTTAACGCTCGCCCAATCCCTTATCTTCGCCACTGTCGGAAGTGTGGATTTAATTTACATCTTCTCCTACAAAAATCTTCACCGGACAATTTTCTCTTTCGACTTTCTCACCAACAATAAACCTCTTCTTGGGGGAGTCCTTTACGGTTTTATCCTTATATTTCTCGGGTTGTACCATCCCGGTCTCAATGAGATTCTGGAGACCGATCCGCTCCCCGCTTCCTGGTGGTTGGTTGCCCTCTCAGTAGCCGTCCTTGCCATAATCTGGGTAGAAGTCGTCAAAACTATCAATAGAAAAGCGTTTTTAAACTCTACTCCTCAGTCAAAGTGATCTCGTAAGGAACTTTTTTCTTCTTCAAAAGCGCAATAATCTCCCTGTTTGATTGATGGGATGAATGTATTAATGCTTTGACCTCATTGGAGAGAACGGAACGCTGCCTGACGTCGACCAGTCGCATGTCGAAAATCTTTTCTAACAACTGTTCGTATTTAAATGGTACCTTAATTGTGTAAAAGTCTCCTTTTAGTCCATACTGATACTGCAATTTAGCGATCGGATTGAGTAGTAGAACCAGAATAGTGGTCACAACAGCGGATAAATAAAATCCTGAACCTATTGCAATGCCCAGCGCAGCCGTGATCCAGATAGTGGCAGCTGTAGTGACTCCCTGCACCTTATTTCCGTTCTTAATGATCACGCCTGCCCCAAGGAAACCAATTCCGGTTACGATTTGAGCCATCAGTCTGGCCGGATCCGCCGTTGGCTTGTTGAAAGCATCACCAATGTGAACCGATATTGACGCCAATAACGCTGAGCCAACACACACCAACATCTGAGTTCTAATTCCGGCCGCCTTTCCACTTCTTTCTCTATCAAAACCGATAATCACACCTACGATAAAAGATAATACAAGCCTTCCCACAATGACCGTGTCCATGCGCTAGTTTATCACGTGCATTGATTGCAACAATTTTACATTTACAACTAAGATATGGGGTATGGCACATCGAGAAATCGTGGCTGACAATAGCGCTAATGGGAACTTACAAGAAGTACACACCGCTCAACCCTTAAAAGAAACTAATTGGGAGGTAGATTTTGGTATTATTTCTCAAATGGAAATTACTCTGATAAAACTAGGTGGTTCTTTAATAACCGATAAAGGCAGACCATACACTGCCAGACCTTGGACGATCAGGAGATTGGCAAAGGAAATAAAAAGAGCCATCAAGGGGAACTCGAAACTAAGGTTGATAATCGGTAACGGCGGAGGATCATTTCCACATGTATCCGCCACGAAATACGGCACTGCCAATGGTTATTCGGGAGATGAGGGCAAACTGGGTTTCTGTCAAGTACAAAACGACGCCGCCACTATTAATCGGTTATGCGTCAAAATATTCTTGGAAGAGGGGATAGGGACGATATCTGTAACACCAAACAATATTTTCCTAACTTCAAATGCCAAGATTGCAAACTTTTACATCAAGAATATTGAAGCCTTGTTAATCAACGGGATCATTCCCTTCGTTTACGGCGATACTCTCATCGACACAGTAAGAGGGAGCTGCATCTACTCCTGTGATCAGATTATGGAAACTTTATCACAGACACTTCCACAATCTAAGTATAAGGTTAATAAAATAATCTCAGTTGGAGATTTCCCCGGAGTTTTGGACGCACAAAACAGCGTGGTACCTCTGCTTAACCATCAAGTGTTTAAACGTTTAATCGAAACCCGAGCAATCAAGAAGCCCTCAGAGACAGATGTTACCGGTGGAATGAAAGCCAAGATTGAAACACTTTTGACAGAGGCAAAAAACGGTATTGAAAGTATAATTCTTGACGGTAGGAAGCCAGACAACCTTTACCGCACTTTAATGGGAAAATCTTTTCTAGGGACCACAGTCAAAAATTAAAAGATTTCTGCATCTTTATTGTTAAGATAGAAAACTTCGGCAAACGTCAGTTTCTCATTCGATCCATCAAGAATTCTGGATGCTTTATCCTCAATTATTCGAATCTCTCTGGAAACCTCAGCTGGAGGTTGTTCACCCCATCTTTGGGACCATGAGATCGCCTCACTGGTCAGAGACTCAGAAGGGGAAAGTTTTGATTCTGTCATATTGATATTTTGAATAATTTACTCTATCAAAAACTATCATCTTTACCAACAAGAATATGGAGATTTACTCATAGGCTTCTCGCGCTGATATACTGAAATTATGACCGTCAATCCGTTAATTTTTAGGGGCTATGATATCCGCGGGATTGTTGGCCAGGATCTTAACGAAGAGATTGTTTATTCCCTAGGTAGAGCATATGGCACTCTTCTGGCAGGACGTCGGATAAAGGTTTGTCCGGTTGGTCATGATAATAGGCTGGAGAGTGAAAGGTTTTCCAAAGCCTTTATTAAAGGCTTGAATGAGTCCGGCATCGACACTTATTATATTGGGAACTCTCTCAGTCAAATAGTCTATTTTTCGTCCTATCTTTTTTTCACCAGGGGTTATGCCATGATCACTGCTTCTCATAATTCTAAAGAATTCAATGGCTTAAAGCTGGGTATCGGTTACTCGGAATCTCTCTCTGGTGAAGGCATTCAAAATTTGAGACGAATCTTAGAAAAAGGAAGTTTTGTTAGCGGTAAGGGAAAAAACTCAAACTACAATGTCTTCCCTGAATATCAGAAGAACTTGCTCAAATTATTTAATCTCAAGAAACGCTGGAAAATTGTGGTTGATGCATGTAATAGTACATCGGGTCAATTTTACCCAACGATCTTCTCCAAAACTGGATGCCAAGTAATCAAACAAAACTGCAATCTTGACAGTAACTTTCCTCTCGGCACTCCTGACCCGACCGACTCCAATGTACTAAAGCGTTTATCAGAACGCGTTATCAAGGAAAAGGCAGATATCGGCTTTGCTTTCGACGCCGACGGAGACAGAATGGCTGCCGTTGACGAACTCGGCAGGGGTCATTGGATGGATATCATTCTTAGTATTTTCGTCAGAGATATTCTTGAAACTCTTCCCGGCAGCACCATTGTCTACAATTCATTGTGTTCAAAGACGGTTCATGAGACGATCGTGAAGTTTGGTGGTAATCCGATCATGTGGAAAACCGGACATTCATATATCAAAGAAAAAATGAAAGAGGCAGGGGCTCTTCTCGGAGGTGAACTATCAGGTCACATATTCTTTTTGGATAACTATTTTGGTCACGATGATGCAGCTTATGCCTGTCTCAGACTTCTCTCTTTTCTGGAAAGGAAAAACATCTCTCTTGCTCAGGCAGCTACTGAATTTCAAGGATATATCGGCAGTCCTGAAATAAAGCTTGGAGTTGATGACAATCTTAAATTCAATCTTGTACAAGGACCAATCAAGCAAGATCTCATCAATTCATGGCCTGGTGCGACAATTAACGAACTGGACGGCGTTAGGATCGACACTCCCGATACGATGGTGATCATCAGGGCTTCACAGAACGGTCCATATCTCACTGCCCGGTTTGAAAGCCGAACTGAAAGTATGTATAACCTGGTTAAATCAAGGGTCAAAGATATCCTTAAAAGACGAGCGGAAATCAACTGGAATGAAGGAGTAAATGTGGAGGCACTGGGATAGAATAATTCATAAAAAATCCTGTAATAAATCTCTCTTGCAAGATATGGAATGGGTGAATATGATTCAGTTATGGGTAAAGAAGTAGTAGTAGGACTGCACTATTACCAACCACCACGGTTCGCAGCACATCCCTTAATCGAAGGAATTTCAACGGATCCGGAGGGGAAAGACTGGACAAGGATAATCACCAAAGAATGTTATCGCCCGCTTGCGGAGGTTGGTGTTATGGAAAAAGCCTCGTTCGATGTCTTCCAATCACTCCTTTTACAGCTCGAAAAAATTGACCCGCCTCTTGCCGCTCTTTTCTATAAAGCCGCCAAAGAAAATGGCATCGGAGAGCCATTTATTCATCCAATATTACCCGACCTTAGCAACCCGGATAAGGATATTGTTATTCGTGCTGGAGTGAACCGATTCCAAGAGATCACCGGCACTCACCCCCGTTTCTTTTGGCCTCCCGAGACTGCCATTGATACACCTACTCTTGTGCGGCTTGCCGAAGCCGGATATGAGGGTTTCATTTGCGCCCCTCAGCAAGTCTATCAAGCCGATGGATCCCCGTCCGACAGCACACCAACAATAATTGATCTTCCTGGAGGGAGAAATATAATAGCTCTTCCGTTTGATCAGGCTATATCAAGCCGGCTAGCCTTTGACCCCAAAATTAATGCTGATCACTTCGCTAATGATATATTTTTCCCGAGGAATAGAGGTTTAAAAGAAAATCAGATCCTTCTTGCTTGGACGGATGCAGAAACCTTTGGTCATCACTGGAAGCACGCCGACAAATTCTTGGACTATCTCTTGGATACCTCTCTTCCTCATGTAGGACTTTATCCTATCCCGATCAACCAGCTCAAGTTAGATAAACGTCGTCTCCCACATGGAAAGATAATTGAAAGAACTGCCTGGAGCTGTCCACACGGAGATCTTGTACGCTGGCATGGCTCCTGTTCGTGTCATCGAGAAGATACATCCTGGAAAAAGCCCTTTTATCATGCACTTGGCAGTCTAAATAATTCGGTCTCGGAGATTCTCAAAGATAGCTATGGAGAAAACTATTCGGATATTGTTTCTCAATTCTTTTATATAGCTAATGCACATCCCGAACTAATGGATACACCGGAATTGGCTCTGGTCGCGGCAAAAGTAAGCTCTCTCACCGCTAGGACCAGCTGTGCCACTTTTTTCTCGAGTCCTGAAGTATCCGGGAAAATTAGTTTACTTTACGCCTATCAAACTCTCCTCTATTTAAAACAATCAGGCTTAGAAGCAGCCTCAGCTAAAATCAGCACCCAATTGTATAAGGATCTTGACCAGGTTCACTACCCGCATTCAAAAGGTACCGCTCTCGCAACACTCCAACACATGGTCGGCTAAATTACCCAAAAGAGGTTAAGGTTGCTATACTTAAAATTGATGCTCAAGTCTGCCCTTGATAACTCGCGCGTCTTCGAGTCGCTCGATAAAAAAGATCTATATTCATCCATCGCCAAAATCTCACTTCAGTTTGAGTCTGGTTGGCATGAGGCTCATTTTTTGAATCTCGGATTCGAACCGGAGAAACTCAAGTCAATAGTTTTGGCTGGAATGGGAGGATCGAATATGGCCGGAAAAGTGATTCATTCTCTTTCACCGTTTCTCCTTAATATCCCCTTCGAGGTTGCTGCCAATTACAGACTTCCTCCATATGTCAAAAAAAGTACTCTGGTAATTCTTTCCAGCTATTCGGGAAACACCCAGGAAACTCTTTCCTGCGCTCTAGATGCAAAAAATAGGGGAGCAAAAATAGTCTGCATTGCTTCTGGAGGTCAACTTGAAAAAATGGCTAAAGAAAATCACTGGCCTCTAATTAAACTCGACCCGGCCCTTAACACATCTAAAATTCCTCGAATGGGTTTATTCTTATCCCTCGGAGCCTCTCTCGGATTAATTGAACGTTTTAAACCGGACCTTACACCCATTAACCCCAAACAAATATCTTCACTTATTAGCAGAACTCTTGACCCGATCGGTAAGGATATAAAGACAAAGGAAAATCCTGCCAAAGCGTTGGCTGAAAAATATAAAGGTCAGGGATTAATCATTTTGGGGGCGAACCATCTTTATGGGGTCGCCGATACAGTCAAAAATTTCTTTAATGAGACATCAAAGACCTTTTCTGTTAGTCTTTCTATCCCCGACATGAATCACCACTTTCTTGATGGACTCGTATATCCAGAAAAACTGAAGGATAGCGTCTCTTTTCTAATTTTTAATTCATCCCTGTATCCGCAAGTCATTCAACGCAGGGTTGAGCTTATTAAGGATATTCTTCTCAAACAAAAATACAAACTATCCATAATTAGGCCGGAATCCTCAGGACCAACAGAACAAGTTCTTGAATCCCTGGTCTTTTGTACGCTTCTTAGCTATTATTTAGGTATAGCAAACCAAGTTGACCCCAGTGCCACACCCTGGGTAGACTATCTTAAAAATCATTTATAAAATGTCCACACCTGCCCTGGTACTTCCTTTATCCAAAATTAGAAAAGAAGATATTCCTTACGTTGGTGGTAAAGGAGCTAATCTTGGTGAAATGTACAGTGCGAACCTCCCTGTACCTAATGGTTTTGTAGTCACCGCACAGGCATATGAATATGTCATCGAACACAACAAGCTTCAGCCCGACATCATAAAAATCATTCGAGAAACAGATTTTCAGAATCAAAAACAGCTGGAGAAAGCCTCCATCACCATCCAAAGGATGATCCAAACCGCCGACATCCCTAAAGAGCTTAGTGATGAAATTATCCACTCTTACAGGAATTTGAAAGTTGGCGAAAAAAACCCTCTTGTAGCTGTCAGATCCAGCGCGACTGCAGAAGATCTTCCTGATGCGTCCTTTGCCGGTCAACAGGAATCATATCTTGATATCAAAGGAGAATCCAACGTTATTCAGGCAGTTAGACGTGCCTGGGGTTCACTTTGGGGAGCCAGAGCAATTTTCTACCGCGCCACCAAAGGTTACGACCACTTTAAAGTATTGCTGGCCGTTCCGGTTCAGCTAATGGTCCAATCGGACATTTCCGGAGTTGTTTTTTCTGTCAATCCGGTCACCAGAAATAAGAATCAAGTCGTTGTCGAAGCGGTTTGGGGATTGGGGGACTTTATGGTCCAAGGAGTAGTCAACCCTGATCATTACATTATCAACAAAGAAAACCTCAGCATTCACTCCCGCTCACTTCAACCTCAGACAGTCATGGAGATCAGAAAATATCCCAGTGGTGTCAAGAAAGTGAAAGTTCCACCGGCACTCATAAATAGACGCAAACTTACAGATGCACAGGTTATTGACGTCGCCAAATTGGCTATAAAAGTCCATCAACATTATTACTTTCCCCAGGACATGGAGTTTGCAGTAGAGAACGGACATATTTTCCTAGTACAGACTCGTCCCATCACAACTCTCGATATGGGAAAAGGTGAATCTCATGTTTCAGAAAGCCAATTGGAGGGATTAAAGCAACTTCTCCAGGGAGAGCCGGCCTCATTTGGTGTCGGTACCGGGAAAGTGGTAATGATAAAAACAGCCAAAGAAATCGATAAAGTAAAAGTCGGCGATGTTTTGGTCACCGAAATGACCTCCCCCGATTTTGTCCCTGCCATGAAACGCGCGGCTGCTATTGTCACAGATAAAGGAGGACAAACCTCACATGCTGCTATAGTCTCTCGTGAATTGGGCATTCCTGCAGTTGTTGGCACAAAAACATCAACTACCATTCTGAAGAAAGATCAAGTAATTACTGTCAACGGTGCCACTGGAACCATATATGAAGGTGTCCCTAAGAAAGCCGCTACCACTGTCCAGAAAAAGGTTACCTTCGAAGACCTTCCCAAAACAGCCACCAAAGTCTATGTCAACTTAGGAGAACCAGATCTTGCCTCAGTTGTCGCCCAAGGCAACGCTGACGGAGTAGGTCTCCTCAGAGCAGAATTTATGATGGCCCAAATCGGTGTCCACCCAAAGAAAGCTATTCATGATGGTAAATCCAAAGAGTTTATAGAGAAACTTGCCGAAAGTTTGGCAAAGTTCACTTTTAGTTTTGGTAACCGACCTGTAGTCTATCGTGCATCCGATTTTAAAACTAACGAGTACAGAAATCTCATTGGCGGAAAAGACTACGAACCCGTAGAGCCCAATCCCATGCTTGGATTTAGAGGTGCCTATCGATATATTAAGGATGAATCAGTGTTTAATCTTGAGCTTGAAGCCATAAAGATGGTAAGGAACAAGATGGGTCACAAGACACTTCATCTAATGGTTCCATTCTGTAGAACTGTAGATGAATTAGTCAAAGTCAAACGGGTTATCTCTGCTTCTGGTCTCTCACGTTCCGAATCCTTTAAATTATGGATGATGGTAGAAATTCCTTCTAACGTTATCTTGTTGGAAGAGTTTATTAAAGTCGGCATCGATGGGGTATCCATCGGTTCTAATGACCTCACAATGCTTATCCTCGGCACAGATCGTGATAATGAGACCGTGGCTACCGAATTTGATGAAAGGAACCCTGCTGTTTTGTGGGCTTTGGAAAAAGTAGTCAAGACAGCAGCCAAACATTCGATTACCTCAAGCCTTTGTGGTCAAGCGGCCAGTCTTTATCCAGACCTTGTCGAAAAACTTGTCTCTTGGGGAATTACAAGCGTTTCCGTTTCCCCGGATGCTATCGATAACACAAGACGAAATATTGCCGGCATCGAAAAGCGCCTACTAAAGTAATATGGCAAAAATTAAATCTGTCTACGCCAGGGAAATACTGGATTCACGGGGAAACCCCACTATAGAGACCACCATCTGGACAGATTCTAATCATGGATCAGTTGCCTCCATTCCTTCGGGAGCATCCACCGGACGCATGGAAGCATTAGAACTTAGAGATGGTGACATTCACCGGTTCTCCGGCATGGGAGTACTTAAGGCAGTTGCCAATGTCAACCAAATAATCTCCAAATATATCATCGGTCAAGATCCTACCCAACAAGGTGCCATTGATCAGATTCTATTAAACCTTGATGGCACTCCTAACAAATCGAAGCTCGGCGCCAATGCTATTCTTTCTGTTTCGCAAGCAGTCTGTGAACTTGGAGCAGCTTGCTCCAACATGGCCACCTTTGAATATCTGGCATTAAAATACGGTTTTACAAAGCCGGCCGCTCTTAATCTGCCCACCCCTATATTTAATCTCATTAATGGAGGTAAGCATGGCGCAGGCAATCTTGAATTTCAGGAATTTCACGTCATTCCCAGCTCCAGAAAACCATTCTCTGAAGCCCTCACCATTGGCGTTGAACTTTATCACGCTTTAAAACAAATATTGATCGACAAAAAAGCTATTCACTCGATAGGGGATGAAGGCGGCTTTGCTCCAAACCTTTTTAGTAACACCGACGCGATAGAGCTACTTGTCGAAACGATTGAGGGTTCCCCATACAAACACAACGAAGATGTCTTTATCGGACTCGATGTGGCTGCCACATCCATTTATAAGAATGGAAAATATAAGATTTCTGATGTTAAGGATACACTTTCAGGTAAAGAAATGGCCGATTTTTTGATCGATCTTAATAAGAAATACAATCTTCTAGCTATTGAGGATCCACTTGATCAAGATGCCTGGGATGATTGGATTTACTTAAACTCCGAACTAGGAAAACAGGTGATGGTCATCGGTGATGATCTCCTAGTTACCAATCCTATTCGCTTTAAGGAAGCCATTGCTAAGAACGCTTGCAACTCTATACTTGTAAAGCCGAATCAGATTGGATCTATTACTGAAACCGTAGCCGTTATTAAAATGGCCAAACAAAATGGCTTTAACACCATAGTTTCACATCGCTCTGGAGATACTGACGAAGATTTTCTGGCTGACTTTGCAGTTGGTCTAGGAGCAGACTTTGTCAAATTTGGTGCTCCTGGTAGGGGAGAAAGAGTCAGTAAATACAACAGACTTCTCTTTATTGAGGAGTATCTGAGGAGTAAGAATGTCTGAAAAGAGCTCTATTCTTTGCATTCTAGATGGTTGGGGTATTGCCCCTGACAGCCCTGGTAACGCGATTATCAAGGCAAATCCTCCTACCTTTAACTATTTAATCAATAATTATCCTCACAGCCAACTCGAGGCTTCCGGTCCGGCTGTCGGCCTTCCTGAAAATCAAGACGGCAATTCCGAGACTGGTCATTTAAATATTGGAGCAGGCAGAATTGTCTTTCAAGATCTGGCCATTATCAATATGAGTATCGCCGACGGTAGTTTTTTTATCAACAAAGCTCTTCTGGATACTGTTAAACATATCCAATCCTTCAGATCCCGCTTGCATTTGGTTGGAATGATTGGGAACTCAGGTGTCCATTCATACAACGAACATCTTTACGCGTTACTGTTGTTTGCCAGTCGGCATCATTTAAACGAAGTATATTTACACCTTATAACCGACGGCAGAGACAGTCCTCCGGACAATGGCCTACTTCAGGTACAGAATGTAGAGAATGAAATCAATAAGTATGGTGTTGGGAAAATCTCCAGCATCCTTGGACGATATTACGCCATGGACAGAGATCAGCGTCTTGATCGAACAAAGATCGCATTTGATTGTTTACTCGGTAAGGGAGTAGTTAATCCGATATCACCGCAAAACTTTATCAAATCTAATTATGATAAAGGCGTTACCGATGAATTTATCCAACCTACCGCAGTCGGAGATGACCCCATAAATTCAAGGTTCAAATCTGGAGACGCAGTTATCTTTTTCAACTTTAGGACCGACAGGCCAAGACAAATTACGGAGATGGTTCTTAGGTCTGGAATCCCCAACCTCAGATTTGTTACCATGACTCGCTATCGAAAAGATTTTGAGAATCCGATCCTTTTTCCCACCACCACTGTCTCAAATACGCTTGGTGAAGTTATCGCAAACCAAAACTTTATACAGCTTAGAGCAGCCGAGACTGAAAAGATCGCTATGGTTACCTATTATTTCAACGGACAGCTGGAGGTCCCCTTACCGGGAGAATCTCATCTATTTGTACCATCACCAAAGATCGCCACTTATGATCTCAAACCTGATATGTCTAGCGTTGCTCTTTCAGATGAATTTGTCGCCAACTTCAAAGGCGATAAGTTCAAATTGGCAGTAATCAATATTGCCTGTCCTGATATGGTCGCTCACACGGGGAAAATTGACAAGGCTATTGAGGCAATTCTTGCATCGGATACAGCCCTTGGAAAACTGGTCAACCTAAGTAAAGAAACTGGCAGTTACCTTATCATTACCGCAGATCATGGAAATGCTGAAGAATTGTTAAATCTCAAAACTGGTCAGGTAGATACAGAGCACTCCACTAACCCGGTTCCCCTAATCATCTTCCACCCGCAAGATAACCAATTTAAATTAGCTAACGGGAAACTTGGAGACATTGCACCTACCATACTAAATCTTCTTGAAATAGCTCCACCACAGGAAATGACGGGGAATAATCTTATCGTCCGATGATTACGGTAATTTCACCCTTCATTTTTTCCTCACTAAGTTCACCCAAAACTTCTACCACGTTCCCTCTGTAAACTCTTTGAGACTGTTTAGTCAGATCAAATCCGACAAAAACAGGGCCGTCGTCTCCGAACACGTCTTTTATCTCAGTCAATAGTTTTATTAACCTGGGAGGGGCCTCATATATAACACCAGAACACTTGATCTGTTCCTGAGTGTTCTTAAGCGAAACTAACAGGTCATGTTTTTTCCCGGGTTTCTTAGGTAAGAAACCTAAAAAAATGTACTTATCGGTTGGCAACCCAGAAATCGCCAAAGCAGCACTCTCAGCTGTCGGACCTGGAACGACATCAACCTCCCAACCCATTTCCAGACCGTGTTTTACCAGTTTGTAACCCGGATCGGAGATAAGGGGCATCCCAGCATCACTAACCAAGACTGCCGAATCAAGAGTGCTCATTTCATTCAATATTTTTAACAACACCCTCTCTTCATTAAAGTCATTGATGAACCTCAGGGTAGCAGAAAGTTTAGTTGCCAAGCCCATCTGAGTTAACTTCATCCATAAACTATTAAATACACGTGTATCTTCGCAAACAATAAAGCCGGTTTCTTGGATCGTTCGGATTGCCCTCAAGCTAATATCCTCAATATTGCCAATAGGTAAGCCAACAACGGATAGTTTCATATGTGTATTTTACTCTCAAATCAGAATCTTCTGATTACTCCTACACATTTTCCCTGAACCTTGACATTAATAGCGAAAATAGGGGACATTGACGAATTGGCAGGTTCCAATCGAACTCTGGTTCTTTCTTTAAAGAACCTCTTGAGTGTCGCTAGTCCACTTTCTAAGAGTGCAACTACAATATCTCCGTCCTTAACCTGAGTAGCATCACATTCCTCAATAATTACAAAATCCTTGTCGAATATACCTTCTTCAATCATTGAGTCACCCTTGACCTGAAGAACAAAGGCTCTTTTCTTCCCAGATACCATTGATGAGGCGATCTTTATAGAGGCATTCGGGTCGGTAATAGGTTCAATCGGTCTGCCGGCTGCAATAAACCCTAATATAGGTAATTCGATCGAGCTTGTTTCTGAGGTTGGTCTGTCTATAATTTCAATTCCTCTGATGGCACCATCGTATTTCTTAATAATGCCTTTTCTCTCAAGAGCTTGTAGATGCTCGTGCACGGTGGCCAGAGAAGAAACTCCTATAGCCTGAGCAATTTCCTGCAGGGTGGGGGAGTAACCGTTCTTCTGGATAAATTGAGAGATAAATTCGACAATCTGTCGTTGTCTTTTATATAGAGTTACAGCCATAAAATCATTATTACCAAATATTACCCAAAAGTCAACAACAAAAACCCAAAGGTTTAAGCTAAAATACTTTCACAAAGCACTCTGACATCAGGAGGTCAAATGACTCAAGAAGAAGATTTCTATTGGCTCCAACTTGCTGTTGAAGACTTCACCCGAAGGGTCTGGCAGAGAGAGCTCTCTAAATTTGCTCTCGACCACGAGATAGGCATGCCTGAAGAAACATTCATCTACTCTGACTACTACATCGTTATCAATCGAACCACAGAAGAGAGGATCAGTGTCTCGCTTATTCAACAACTGCCCTCTGAACCGGTGATGGTGTCACTCTTTTACTTCATAGATTACCCCCAGATTCCTCCTGAGATCCTCCACTGGAACATTTCGGAGTCTGTTGAAATGCTTGATGATATCACTGAACTCTGGACAGAAAATCTATTTGTCAGGAAGTACTGAGAGGAATCACATGACCAAGGAAGAAGATAGATATTGGCTTGACTCAGCGGTCAACAGCTTCACCACTCATGTCTGGGAAAATACACTTTATCCCCTGATCAAGCAACACAAGGATAACGACCTCCCACTTATGTTTCGCAATATCAAAGTGATCCTCACAGTCGATTGTCTCTGGGATGAAGGTCTCTACCAAATCAGCATCAAGGCGGATGGACCGTTATTCGTCATCTTCCTTGAGTACCTCACCGAAAGACCTCACGAAGAACCTTCTTTG
>Ga0209318_1000544_pt1 | contig 36433 bp, 52 predicted proteins | sample RifGroE1_FD_183999 | JGI IMG/M metagenome (GOLD analysis project Ga0209318, IMG submission 183999) | Groundwater microbial communities from Rifle, Colorado, USA - Groundwater E1 (SPAdes) (version 2) | ecosystem: Environmental > Aquatic > Deep subsurface > Groundwater | place: Rifle, Colorado... | reverse complement strand
TTGCGAGGAAATTATGTTCATAGAATTGTAGGGGCGCAAATAAGTAAATTATCAATTTCTTTCGAGAATGGAAATATGATTGTAGAGGGTGAAATTGTTGCAAAAGCTAAGTTCAACTATGGAACTTTGAAAACTGCATTGACGGGAGCGGGAATGGTTGAAGTTGTTTTTGATGAAAAATACGATGATAAGCCGGCGTACGGATTAGTTGCCGGTGATATTATCCAAACTTGGGTTGCTGGGGTTGCTACGGACATCACAATAGCAACTGTGGCGGCTGATTACAAATCTATAACCTGCGCAGCAACAACTGTGACGGCTGGAATAGGGGCGCTTATAACGCTTAAAGGGCAAACACCGAGCTACACTGCGCTAAAAAGACCGTTCAAATTTGGGCAAATGCTGGTTGGATTGGGAGCAAACGAAACGGCGGCAACGGCGGCGGCTGGAGCTTATGCAACAGCTACTCCGGTAGATGAGATAAAGATTGAAATTGACAGAGCACTTGAATCTAGGCACGCAAGCGGAGATAATAACCCGATTGTTTTAGAGGGTGTACCGGACGCAAGTTTGAATATTAAGAAATTATTCGAGCGCGCGGAAGATATGCAACAATTCAATGATATTGCTAAAAAGGCTTGTACTATAATCATAACCGGAGACGAGGTGACAGCTGGAAATTACAGTTCGATTACCATTAAATTCTACAACATAAAACCATCGAAAGTTGAAAATAAAACAAAGGTTGGAGAATTTATTTACGACGAAACTGAATTCAGTGTTGAGTATGATGATACGGACGCAATCGCAATCGATGTTAGCTTAACAAATGAGATAGAGAATTATTAAAATTAAAAATATGGAAAAATTAGGGACATACAAACGTCCGACAAAAGTAATTGATTTGCCAAGTGGAAAAAAAGTTGAAATTGTAGCTTATTTTTCACGAGATGAAATTGACGAGATCAGATCAATTATGGTAAAAGGGCAAAAAATAAAAGGCGCTGAAATATTGAAAATGGAAGCGCAAAAAGCAAGCGGAAATAATGTTGATGTAGCAGATTTATTTGGAGGAATGGAATTTGATTTCACAATTTTAAATGAGGCGTCAAAATTGACAAGAAGATTAGCGGTAAAAACTTTGATTGATGAGAATGGAAATAAGTATGAAGCTGATGATGAATCCATAAGAACGTTTTTTAATGAAGAAGATAGTTTGCAGTTGGATAAGGAATTGAATGAATTAAATAAAAAAAAACAGACGGAAAACAGCTTGCAAAAGCATTAGCATTCCCCGGCAAGGGAATTGAAATTCCGGAAGAGTATACTAGATATGTGATATGCAGGCGTATGGGCTGGGATTATTTTACCTACAAAGCTCAGCCTGCATTTTTCATAGCAGAAATATTCGATTGTATGAATGCAGAGCAAACGGCTAAAAAAATAAATGAATTAAAGAAATGAGCGATCAAACACAACTAGATATTGTACTGAGATTGAAAGATGAGATGAGTGGAAAATTATCCACAATAAATAAAGGATTGGCTGGAATTGGAAGTAATCTTTCTTCTTTCGGTGGAACGGCTATGGCGGGAATTTCTGCTTTGGGAGCTGGGATTGGAGTTTTGGGTGGAATGGCAGTGAGAAGCGCGGCTGACTTTGAGCAGACAAAAATTGCTTTGACCACTATGATGGGAAGCGCGGAAAATGCCGGAAATTTATTGCAAGATATTTCAAAATTCGCCGCGGCGACACCTTTTGAAATGCCTGAGTTGGCGACTACAACGAAACAATTGATGGCGTTTGGTTTTTCGGCAGATGATGCAATGGGAGGTATGAAAATGTTGGGAGATATTTCGGCTGGTTTGAATGTTCCTATTGGCGACCTTGCATATTTATTGGGAACTTTGAAAGCGCAGGGGCGTGCAATGACTATTGACATAAGGCAATTCGCTATGCGAGGTTTGCCGATTTATGACGCTTTGGCGGAAGTTATGGGGGTTGCGAAAGAAAAAGTTGGTGATTTGGTGACGGAGGGAAAAGTTGGATTTCCTGAAGTTGAAAAAGCATTGAAACTTATGACAGCAGAGGGAGGGAAGTTTCACGGATCAATGGCAGCGCAGGCAACTTCTTTGTCAGGATTATATTCAACATTAAAAGATAATGTTGGATTTGCTTTGCGCGAAATTGTTGGAATAAATTTAAAGGGCGAGGTTAGAGAGGGTTCAATTTTTGAAATGGTTAGAAATTCTGCAATATCATTCATAGCTTGGCTGGAAGCGAACAAGGAAAATATAGCGGCTTTTTTTACAAATCTTGTAAATGTTATTGTAAATTTCGGAACTCAGGCTAAAATATTTTTAGAGCCAGTTTTTAATTTGATAAAATTGTTTTTTTCAGATTTAGAAAATAGAAAAGCAATGATAATTGCAACACTTGGATTATTGACGATTGCTTTTGTTTCTTGGGCGACTACAACGATCATTGCTATGGCGCCAATGATACTTACGATAGGATTGATTGGAAGTGCTATATTCATTCTGGCAAAGGCTTGGGGTGAGAACTGGGGAGGAATGCAGGAAAAGACAAAAGCTGTTATGAGTGCAATTGTCGGTTTTTACAATGAGTATTTAGTTCCGTATTGGAATGAATCAAAAAAGAAATTAGACATAATGTTAAAACAGTGGAGGGATAACTGGGACAATGTAAAAACTATATTTCAGGGAGTTTGGTTTGCAATACAAGGAATTTTTCAGGTTGCTTGGGCTTTGCTTTCAGGGGCTTTCAAAATTGGCATAGATATTTTTTCCGGAAATTGGAAAAAAGCGTGGGAAGATGTTAAAAAAACTTTTGAAAATGTATTCAAGGGAATTTACACATTTATTGCAGGAATATTCAAGGCGATAATCGGAGTGCTAGGAACAATGATAAACGGGGCTATTGAGATGATAAATAAGTTGATTGATAAATTAAATAAAGTCAAGGGAGTTGATATTGGGAGCATAGGAAAAATAAACACATCAGATTTACAAATAAGTTCAATTCCACAGTTGGCGGTAGGGACAAATTATGTTCCGGAAGATACTTTGGCATATTTGCACGAGGGTGAGGCAGTTTTGCCAAAACAGTATAATCCGTCTGCAGGCAATGTAAATGGTGGAAAAACTATTGTAATAAATATAAACGGAGAACAAAACTATTACAACGATAAAAGTGTTGATAATCTAATTGAAAAAATTAAAGATAGCCTTTCCCGCGAGCAGGAATTAGCTGATTGGGGAATGGCGTAAAAAAATGGATATTATATTTAATTCATTGAATTTGAATGACGCGGTAAATTATTTCGTTGAAAATTCAAATCACGAGGATGTTGCAACGCAAGAAGTTGATGTACAAAAAATAGCGCGAACAAATGAAAGCGTTTTTTTGCGTAAAAATTACGGAACAAGAGTGATGAAAATGAAAGTTATTGTTAAAGATACTACGTCAGCAAACCTTGATAGCAGACTTGATATAGTAAGGCAAACAGTAGAGGCTTCCGGAAAAAATCTCGATATTGATTATGCCGGAGGAACAAGGAGATATGTTTGCACTGGTTTTATTAAAGGAATTGACAGACGCTTGACTTGGGCGATTATAGAAATTGAATTTCAATGTTATCAAGCTTTTGGTGAGGACACTTCATCGACTACGGAAAGTTTTTTGGACAAAACAACAAATCCTTACGCTGATGATATAGAGATTGGTGGGAGCGCGAACGCACAGCCGGATATTCAGATAACCATAAACAGCTTAACGGCGGCGGATGAAAAATTTATTCAATTAAAAAATACAGACAATGGAGATTACATTAAAGTGTCAGCTAATGATTGGGCGGCGGATGATGTAATTATTATTTCTACTCGAAATGCTACTGTTTCACGAAATGGAACTATTGTAGAATACTTGGGAATTATGCCGGAGTGGATACCGGGAGATAATAATTGGGAATACACGGATGATTTCGATGCGAGGCAAGTAGATATTCAATTCAGCTATAAAAAACGCTATTTATAAAATATGAAGAGGTACAAGTACGATATTTATGAAAATGATGGAACATACATCACTACTTGGAGCGACGTTGTAAGCGAGCCAAAATTTTCGGCTACAATAAACGGAGGATTGGGAGAAATGAAAATAATATTGCCAAGAAAATCAGATGATTTTGGAGAGTCGGACGATGTGGCTTTTCGCAATCAAGTTATTGTTAGATGTTTTGATGTAGACACGAATGACGGGGTAATTATTTTCAATGGCTGGATTTCTGGTTATGTTCCTGACCTTGGAGAAAAAAAGGAATATATTGAGGTTAGCGTGCTTGGATATGTGCAAGAATTGGCGCGCGTGGAGTTGATTGACGATGGTAGTGGCATAAATGACACACCAACAGCAGGAAACACAACTTTGGCGTATACAGATCAAGATCCGAGCGATATTCTTAAAGATATTATAGACAAGTACAATGTTTTGACCGGAGTTTTCGGTAAAGTTAATTACACGACAGTGGCGGGAGGGGACGCGGAAGATAGTATTGACGACACTGGAATTGTTGTAGATTATGAGTTTAAATCGACAACTATTTTAGACGCAGTGAATAAATTAGTTGAAATGTGTCCGGCAAATTGGTACTGGTTTTTGGATAAAAATAACGTCATTCATTTACATCAATTTTCTTTGACTCCGGATTTGACACTATTTGTTAAGAGAGATGTGAGAGAATTAAAACCATACAAGCGTATTGAAAATGTCAAGAATGTGTGTTATATTACAGGTAAGGAAGTTGCAGGTGAGAATATTTTTAGAAAATACGAAAGAAGCGCGAGTATTACGAATTATGGAAGAAGCGCAACGTTCATAAATGATGACAGGTTGACTGATTCAGACACTATGCAGAAATTCGCAGATGCAATTCTTGATGTTGATGATGAGCCGGAAGTAAGGACGCAAGGCGTGATAATAGATAATAACAATGATGATAATTTTGGAAAAGATATTGAAAGTATAGACCCGGGTAATGTTTTGAATATTCTAAATTTTTTGTCAAAAAAAACTTATACGCTATGGGGGCAGGCTCTGTGGAATGTTGACAAATGGGGATATGACATATCGAATGTTACGGCAACGAATATAAATATTGTAAAAATTGATTATACTCCGCAAGCATTAAGCGTTGAATTGAGTTCAAGATTACCATTCATAACAAGAACGGTAAACGAACTAAGAAGAAGATTGGATTTAAAAACAACCGTAAATAATCCGGATGCTCCGGCTTAAAACTATGGAAATAAAATGCCCGATAACAAATGAAGTTATATTAAAAATTACGCCAAATGGTATTATTCAGCGGGTTAATTATTGCGAGGTTTGGTTCAGTCTTGATGATGGAAGCCAAATGAAAGTTGCTATGAGCAAAAATGCTAAAAAAAATCTCAAAAAATCTCAAACTGATGAATTATTTTCAAAAATTAATATTGAAAGAAGAAATAAAATTTTGGCAAAAGTAATTACGAAAGAAAAAAAAGAAGAACAATTAAGCAGAATTGATAAAAGTAATTACAGCGACGTAAAAGATAAAATTGGAATATTAGTTAAAATTGATAAAAATGAAAAAATATGATTACAAAATCCTACACATTTACTAACAACACCGTGATTGACCCGGAAGAAGTCAATCAGAATTTTGATGATGTATTGGATGAAGTAAAGGGATCGCACCATAGAGATGAAGATGGGGCTTTGATTGAGCCGGCAGACGTTCACGTAGATTGGGGGCTTGTGCCAAAAGGAGGGATTATATTATGGAGTGGAACAATTGCAACTATTCCGGCGCATTATTCTTTCTGTAATGGCTCTAACGGGACAATAGATTTAAGAAATAAATTTGCTTTGTGTGCGGGGCAAGATTCTGGTGGAACTTACGATACTGCGGACACTGGTGGAGCGGCTACCCACACGCTGACATCAGCCGAGATGCCGGTGCATACTCACGTACAGAACGCGCATACACATACTCAGAACGCGCACGATCATACTTATTACAGATTTAGCTATACAGCAGCTTCTGGGACAAGCGATGATTTCGGTAACGGTTGGTCAGGGACTACGAGCAATACGGGATCAGCAACTGCGACAAACCAAAACACTACTGCGACAAACCAAAACGCAGGAAGTGGTGGCGCGCATAATAATATGCCACCATACATAGCAGTGGTATACATTCAATTGACTAATCTATAATTATGGAAGCAGTACAACTCTGGATATCAATAGTTTTGGGTGGGATGGCGGTTTTGACTAATATGTTTTTGGTGTATAATTATTTTTCAAAAAAAGACACAAATTTTGATAAAACTATAGGCATAAATGGGGCGACTTGCTCACTGAAACATAAAATAATTGATGATAATTATCTAGAAATAAAGCAGGGTTTCACAAACCTAACGAAAGAATTACAATTATTCAAAGAAAATGGACTTGACCATATCGAGGATAATACTACGGCAATTAGAGAAAGAATGGCAAAATTAGAAGGAAAAAATGATATGATTATAGATTTATTAAAGGATGTTTTGAAAAAATAGTTATTTGAAATAAAATAATGTATAGATTGGAAAGAATAATGTATAGATTAGGAGGTTGAAAATGATACAAAAGATAGATTTTTCACCCCTGGGAAAAGCAAAAAGAGTTCTTTACAAGGATAGAAAGCAAGATAAAATATGGGATACACAAAACTGGAAGGAGGTATCATTATGCTCTGGAGAGTCTGCGGTTGGTGCAAGAGTAATGTCGTCATCGGTTGTTATGACAACAACGGCGACAAGAGATGTTGCAAAGGTTGTCAACATCAGAACTGTCCTTCGCCACTAGCGGAATCATCGACAGGAATCTGCGATGATTGCTTACAAGAGTGGAATTTGAAAAGGGTGCAGTCAAAAAACTTTGACGGCGTAGGCGTTTCCTAGGAGGAGGTAAGATGAAAAAGTATGGATTTTGCCCAAAGTGTTGCTTGATGAATTTTCTCACAAAGCACCATATTTTTCCAAAGCGGTTCTTCAAAAGTAAAAATCCCGCATTTATTTATTTGTGTAGGGATTGCCACAATGAGCTGGAGAAACTCATACCCTATCGGAAGAAACTTTCCAAAAGGACATACGAGGAAATTCTCAAAAGTTTCATTGCTGGAAAAAATCCGATTGTGAAAATGGATAAAACATATTCATATCACACGCTTCCGACACACGATGTTGGAATCAGTATGTCTACCTAGGCAAACCTATGCAAACCTATGCAGACATATGCAAACCACTCTTTCCGGGGGCAGAGATTAAAGAACTCCCGACCAGTACTTTACTTATTTATTTTTATAAGTAAAGTTAATAGCTAAACTTTACTTAATATAGCAATAATCATTAATAAAAACAATACGAGTAAATATCTTATTATTCCTATAATTTTAGTCTTATCTGTAATTATTTTGTTTTTGTGTGCGGTAAAGGTAGTGGCTGGGATTGAACCTAGATATGGAGAAAATAATCAATATATTTTAAAATTAAAATAGTTTATTGTTTTTTGGTGGAGGATTACCCCTAGTCTTTCCGCCAAAAAAAAGTAAATTATAATTTAAAATAAATTGACATAGTTCCATACCAAAAGAAGCCGCCATTGCCTATAACGAGGGAGCATTAAAATATCACGGTGAATTTGCAAAATTAAATATAATAATAAATTAAAAATAAAAAAATGAAAATCATCGGAAAAAAATTGAGTCTTGCGGAATTTATCGACTATGTGAACAAAAAAGATTTTGGAAAATTACCTCCGACTTTTTTGGTTGTTCATCATACTTGGAAACCAACAAAATCAGAGTGGGACGGAAGCACTACAATCTCCGCCTTGAAGAAATATTATGAGGGGTTAGGTTGGATCGCTGGACCGCATTTATTCGTCGCAGAGGATGGAATTTGGCTATTTACTGATATGTATGAAGTCGGTATTCACGCCGGATCTGGAAATGGAACGGAAAAGACAGGGTATTCTATTGGAATTGAGGTTGTGGGAGATTATGACAAGGAAGTTTGGGGAGGCAAAACAAAGGAAAATGCGCTTGGCGTGATAAAGGTATTGCAAGAAAAACTAAAAATAAAAGATAGTGGCATACATTTTCATCGAGAATATTCTGCAAAAAGTTGTCCGGGAAATGCGATCACTATGGATTGGCTACTTGGACAATTAAGAAAGGACAATGTTGCGGAAGCAGAATTTGATTATAAGGGGAATTTAGACAAGATTTTTGGCGCGGTTGAATCATTGCTTGGACGCGAAGACGGTCAGAATCCAAGTGACAGCGAAACCGAAAGCATTTTGGAAGACTTAGCAGAAGTAAAAAAGCGACTGGACTCTACGCAGATCAAAACCGTGACGATTGAAAAGCCAGTGGAAAAAATCGAAGTGCTAGATGATGCACTTAAAAAATCAATCTCAAAAATAGTCGGAGAAGACTATGGAAATTTCTGGAACGAGAAAGAACAGAAAAAGATTGCAGATATATTGACTGAATATGTTTCAGAGATTGAAGATTTGCGAAAAATGAGTGAAGACTCTTTGGCAAAGGCAAGAGAAATTGGAACTGATTTGCAAGAAGAAGTTGACGCGCTTAAAATACAAGTAGAAGTACAAGAAGAAACTATCGAAGATTTAGAAAAAAACAAAAAAACAATAGTAGAAAAAATAAAAAATATATTTGGATTTTAATTATTAAGAATAAAAAAATGGAAATTCTATCATTGACAATCATCGGGGCGGTAGTGTCTGTTATCGTACAATTCCTAAAAAATAAGTACGGGACAAACACGCAAGGAACATTGACAGCGGTTATTCTGCTATCAATATTCGCAGGAATAGGATATTACATTATTGAGCAACACGAATTGTTGCCAATAGTGCTTCAAATCCTAGCATTCGCCGGAGCTATTTACACTTTCATTATCAAGAGATTTGAGTAAAAAATAGTATAAGAAAAAAACGTTCAGAAATGGGCGTTTTTTCTTATTTAAAGCAAAAATTACAGTAAATATTTTTGTCTTGAATTATAAAACTTGACAAAACAGAAAAATGGGAGTATAATGGTAGTGTGATGATGTGAGTTCGAGAGTCGCGACATTGTCGGACTACAACGATCAGAATCACACGACTATTAACAAGCCCGCTAGTCAGGGCAATAACTGATGTCCTCCGCCTCCTCACTACTTCTCATCAGTGGTGGTGGGGCAGAGGGGCTGGCAACATAGCCCAGCAAAAAAAATGGAAAAAATAATAAAAAAATATGGATACATTACCACCAAGAGGGAGGCGTATCACGACGAAGTAGAAGCAGTAGCGTGGAGTGATACCAGCTCAACAGAAGGAGATCCTCTTATCCTTATAGACATTATACGAGAGACGGAGACGGAATATATCACTCACGTGTTGGGACGAGGAGAAAGAGTAATTATTTTTAGCAAAAGTTTTTTTTCAAAAAATAAAGAATTAAAAGAAGGTAAAGTAGTATGTGAGGAGTGCGGTAAGATCTACGATTATTATACAGAGCCAGCAGAAGTGCAACAAGGTGGAACACATATTTGTGCAGAATGTTGGGCAGAAGAAGAATAAAAAATAAATAATATGACAATACTAATAGCAATAATGGTGATAATGTTAAGTTTCTATTTAATAATTTCTACAAAATAAAATATGAGTAGCTACAAAAAATTAAAAACAAAAAATAAAAAAGAAAAACTTAAAAAACAGATATTCGCTTACGTATTACTTATAATTGCAATAAATTTCGGGATTGATAATATGAAGACAGTACGAGCATTCACAGTAAGCGATAAGATAGTAATTGAGAATAATAATGAGAGTATTGATATATGCGGATTACAGGAAGTAGTTTGTGAGGGCGAGGATAATCCACGTGTGGTAGCTTCCGATGTGAAGCCAGTAGCACAGGACAATGTCCCTAGCTCGGTGGAAGCTGAGCTAGAATCACTCATCAGCAGAGAGTTTGGCGATGATGGGGAATTGATGATCGCAATCGCCAAAGCAGAATCTAATTTGCAACCGGAAAGAGTAGGCGACCTTCACCTTACATTCAACAACGGAACAATGGGAATGAGTTGTGGATTGTTCCAGATTAGAGTTTTGGATGGTCGCCCGGATTGCGACAGCCTAAAAAACCCAGAATTTAATATAAAATGGGCTAAAAAAATAAAAGAAAGTCAAGGTCTTACAGCTTGGACAGTATATAATAACGGAAGATATTTGGAATTTTTGAAACAATTAAAAAATTAAAACAATGAACAAAATTACAATGGGTAACGCAGCCGAAAGTTTAGTAAAAAAAAAGCTATGGACTTACGGATACAAGGTTATTGATGTTTCTAAGAGGCAACCTTACGATATGATAGTTGACGAGAGATACAAGGTTGAGGTTAAGTATTCAAGTTTTTATGCGAAAGATGGAAGGGTGTATTGGGAATTAAAAAATGTTAATATTAAAAATTTTGATGTTTTGGCGATAGTATTGCAAATGCCTAATTCTGAATTTGAAATTTATTACTTAAAAGATTTGCCAGTTTTAGAAAAAAATGATTGGTTAATAAATGCAATGATATTGAAAAATTATAAATTCCAAAAAAATCCACGGAAAGTATTTATCGGAGAACCAAAAAAAATTGATTTCCCTGAAGATGTATTGATATTGAAAACTGGAATTTGGTACACCTTACAGGAAACGGCGGAATTGATTGAAACAAGTCAATATTTCACCAAACAATATATCAAAGCTAAACTTCTTAGAGCGGTAAAAATAGGAAAAGATAAGGGGGTTAGATACGCAATTAAGGGCGATTGGATTGTAGAATATCTTGCCAAAAAGCCAGTTTGACAAAATTTATAAAACTTGACAGAATACGAAAAACAGCTATAATTAAATTATAAAAAATAACACTAAAAAACAATGAAAAAAAGAAATGTAGTCAATCAAAAGGCTGTAAAAAAATTGAAAAAAAAGCAGGCTGTAAAACAATTGACGGTAGTCCAGCCAGTTCAGAGAAAACTTGCAATGACGAATACTTTTGTTTCCGAAACACAGCTTGCTTTTCTTTTAGGAAAAACGCCGACACAACATATTTACGAACGTCCAGCGAAAGGAGGCGGTAAATGGACATACGTCACAGGAGTTTATGTAACCAAAGTTTTGAATTATGTATTTGGTTGGAATTGGGATTTCCAGATTGTTGACAAGGGGCGCGAGGGTAATCTTGTCTGGGTTCAGGGAAGATTACAAATACGCGATGACAATGGGAATGTGAGAATAATCAAGGAGCAATTTGGGAGAGCGGATGTTAAGATGAAAAAAGGAGAAAACACTCCACTCGATTACGGAAATGATTTGAAGTCGGCATCAACTGACGCACTGAAAAAATGCGCAAGCGAATTGGGAATTGCCGGAGATGTTTATGGTAAAAATGAGTTTAAAGATTTAGGAGTGAAAGAAGAAAAAACGCCAGTACTAGATTTTACCGCTCAAACTCAACACAATCATACTCATCAGACAACGGATGAAGAAGTACAATACGAGCCAATCAAGGAAACTCCAATCGTAGAATCTAGTTCAGTAAGGCAGATAAAATTGATTTTGAAGAAAAAAGGGGCTCAAACTGCCGAGGAAGCGTTGAAAATTTTGGAAAAGGAAACTGGATTAAGATGGAAAAATTTTACTGATGTAAGAGAAAAGGCGGCAGAATTAGCACTAAAAGCAATTTTAAATAAATGAGAAAAAAGACTAAAAAAAGAACAATCAAAAAAAGAAAAAGAAAGCTAAAAATTAAATTACAAAAAAATGAGAAAGCCAGATAAAAGTTTTTCACTATACAAAGGTAAAATAATTATTGATTATTGGTACGATAAACATTGGTACATCAGGAGAGATGTAGGAAAAATTTTGACAAGCGTGACTGGAGCTTTGGGTATTGTAAGTAAGGCGGATATTCTTATGGCGTGGGCTTCCAAGCTGACACGCTTGCACTTGATAGATATTATTGAGAATGGTGGAATGGTGTGTATTGAGGACATTCAGACTGCCTGTGGACTGTACCGGGCTAAACGCGATGAAGCAGGGGCTATTGGAACGGCGGTACACGAACTTTGTGAAAAATATATTAAGTCAAAATTGACAAAAGGAAAGGCGATCACATTGCCAAAAAATGCAGATGAGCGAATAATAAATGGTTTCATTGCTTTCAAAGATTGGGTTGACAAAAACAAGGTAAAATTTGAGGCAACCGAGCAAATCGTATATTCAAAAAAATATGATTATGTTGGAACGCTGGACATTCGAGCTATTGTAAATGGAAAGCGTACTTTGGTAGACTTAAAAACAAGCAATTACCTTTCTGCTACAATGCCTTGGCAAGTTTCCGGATATTTGGAAGCGGATAAAGAAGAGAGCGGCAGAAAATATGATGACAGAATGATTTTGCATATTAAGAAAGATACGGGAGATTTTAAGGCGGTGTACCTTGGAATGGAAGATCATAAAAAAGATTTCGAGGCATTTATAGGAGTTTTGACAGCGAAAAATAGAATGAAAGGGGGTGGAAAAAAATAAAATGGAAACTCAAAAAAAACTAGCAGAAATTAGAAAAGATACGCAAGCGATTTCGACAAAAGTTGCAAAGTTGAAAATAGTCAATGATAAAGGTGTAATGCAAGCTACGGAAGTTTTAACAAAAATCAAGGAGCGGGCAAATAGAATTGAAGAAATAAGATTGAGCTACACAAAGCCTCTCAATGATAGTTTGAAAGCAATAAACGCAGATTTCAAGGGAGCATTGAAACCGCTTGCGGAAATGGAACGGAGCGTAAAAAATGCAATCGTAGATTATCGCGCAGAAATTGAAAGAAAAAGACGCGCGGAAGAAATGAAACTACAAGAGGCTGCGAGAAAAAAGGCACTGAAAGAGGCTGAAAAAACCGGATTAAGTAAAAAGAAAGCATTGGATAATATGGTTGTGCCGACTGTTGAGAGGCAAGAAAGCACAATACAAAGCAAGTCAGGAATGGTTAAAACAAGGATGGTGACAAAATTTAAAATAATAGATGAAAGCAAAGTACCGAAAGAATATTGGGTGATAGATGAAAGGAAGATCAGAGAGGCTGTGAGAGGTGGGCAGATGATTATTGCGGGGGTTGAGGTTTATCAAGTTGAAGAATTGAGTGTTTATTGAAAAAGACATAAGCAGGCCTTTAAAAGGCGGTGTGGCAAAAGAGTTTGCGTGTTTCGGGGTATTGTCCACACGTCGCGAATTAGCTGAAATACGCAGTTTATTTTTAACAAAATATTATGAAAACTATAATCAAAACGTACAAAAAATCAATCAATGGTTTCGCCGAAAGAAAACTAGATGAAAAAATGCTAGGATTAAGAGGTTATTCAATTGTCGAAGAAGAAGAGATAAAGCAATATAATGGAGCTAAGGGATGTTTGCTTTTCTTGTTATTTCCGCCTTTGGCATTACTTGGAAGAAGTAAATTCATAAAAATTACATATGAAAAAAATATATGAAAAAACCACAGTTAGCGATAGCATATTATTATAATGGAGAAGATGAAAAAGATGCGGAAGTATATGTTTCAATGGATAATTTTTCAAAAAAAGAATTTTTGAAATATTGCAAAAATAATGAAATAAATATTAATATTTGCTTAGTATTTGACATTTATCCAATAAAAAATAGTTTTAGTTTAAAAAATGGATATTTTATAGAACTTAAAAAAATATAGTAAAATTATGGAAACTAATAAATTTGAAGAAAAAGCTTTGGAAAAATCTTTTGCGGATTTTTTGCAGGAAACTGCCGAAAATGATTTGAAAAAAATTTCAATTCCGCAAGAAGTTTTAAATCAGATAGACAAATTAAATAAAATAAGGGAAGAGCTTGACCCGTACAAGATAAATGATTTTTTGGTGCCGTTATTGCTCACAAGACAAACTGAAATTTTGAATGCAAAGTATTTAATCGGAAGACACCTTTCTTTGACGAAAGGAACGCAAAGCTACGCGTATATTTTCAGAAAATTTCAATCCGCGAGTGATTATAATCCAACAAAGGAAAGGCTTGAAGTTATCAGTCCGAGTAAGCGCCCGACAGTAGGAGAAATTGAATCAGAAATTGAGGCGAAAATGTTGCAAGTACGAAAAACTGAAATTGCTTATCAAATTGCCGGAGATAAGTTAGTTTGCTTATTGAGTTGGTGCGACCAAATGATTATGGCAATTCAGAATCGATTGAGGGATGAAAATACAGACAGACGATCAACTTACGCAGGGAATAATTCACAACAAGCAAGATGAATATTTTTAAAGAATTATTCGGAGAAAATTTTGATGATTATGGTTTTGTTTTTATTTGTTTGAATAAAAACAGATTGTTTATATCAAAGCGCGGGAGTGATTTGGCTATTTTTGGAAAATCAAAGGTTGTAAAAATGAGAAAAAAGCACATTAAATTATTAAAAAATGGTATAAATGAGATTGTGTTAAATAGCAAGCAACTGGTGCTTTTCGAGCATTTTACAAAATAAAAATTTGACAGAATACACTTTTAGCGCTATAATTAAGCAAAATTACCTTGGCGTCAAAAATGAGTATATTCTGCCAAGGGTATACTCATTTTTGTTAAAAATTATGTATGACAAGATAAAAAAATTAGTGGAAAATCAAAACAAAATAGTGGCAAAAATTCAAGAGATGGATTTACTGATTTCCGCTTTAAATATGTCAAACACGCAACTTGTAAAAGAAAACGAACAGTTGCGGAATCGCATTGGAGGAATTGAAACAATCTTAGTGGAAAAATGCGAAGTCACAAAAGATGCAATCGAATTACACAAAAGTTTCGATGACAAAAAATTACACGATGCAATTACAACAGGAGGGGAAACGGAAAAAAAACTAGGAGAGCAAAGTTCACTGATATAAAAATTAAAATATAAAAATCTATGGCACAAAAAAGAATGTTTGATAAAGACTTAATCGAAACTGATGCGTTTATGGATATGCCAATGCCGACAAAAGCTCTTTACTTCTTGCTGGGAATGGAAGCGGACGATGAGGGATTTGTTTCTCCGACACGGGTAATGAGAATTTATGGAGGTAATGCAGATGATTTGAAAGTGTTGATTGCTAAAAAATTTGTTATTCAGTTTGCAAGTGGCGTAATTGTTATTACGGATTGGAAAAAAAACAATTGGCTTGACAACAGACGTATCAAAAAAACAATGTACCAAAATGAAAAGGCTTTGTTAAGCGAAAAAAACGAGAAATATTTATTGCTAAGCGACTGCGGAGCGGACGCAGAGCTAGCGCTTAGCAACGGCGAGGTTAGAATAGAGGAGAATAGAGGAGAGGAGAGGAGAATAGAACAGAGGAGAATAGAGGAGAGTGTCGCTATCGCTCCCACACAATCAAGTAATGAAATTTTATCAGAAAAAAAAGCTAAATTCATTACTGATTTAAAAAAATGTTTCAAGGGAGAGCTATTTCAAAAAGATGTAATTTCAGAACTGAGAGCTTTTTCGGATTACTGGACAGAGCCGGATAAAAATTGGGAAAAACAAAAAATACCAAAAATACGGTACGATCATCAGAAAACTTGGGATATGAAGCGCCGGGTGTCCACGTGGATGAAGAATTGCAAAAGCTGGGGGCAATCTAAAACTAATAATAAATATAAAGTCGAGGTCGACGAATCACAATTATGAAATTTATAAAATTTGTACTCTCAACAAAAAAAGAATGGACGTTTCCGGAAGATTTAGCAAGGCATATAATTTTATCGGATAAACAAATTTATCCGATTATTGAGGACGACGGCAAATTTCACGGTAGGACGATCAATAAAGCTCATATCGTTGAAACAGATTTTGATTACGAAGCGGAAAAAAGATGGAATGAATCTGAAATAGAAAAAACAATAAAATTAGAATGCCCAAAAGAAATAGCAGAAAAAGAAAGGGAAGTGGTAGTAAAAAAATTAGAAGAAATGAAAAAAAATTTAAAAATTAAAAAAATAATAAAATGAACAAAGAACTGAAAAAAAAGTGCATAGAAGCAATCAATGAATTGCTGGACATAATCGAGGAACACGCGCCGGATGAATATTATGAAAGTGATTCAGTGTTTAACGCGGATGATGTTTTAAAAGAGCTTGAAGAAGATGAAAAAATATGAAAGAATGCTACGGAAAATATAATTTTGAAAATGATGATTGCCAAAGTTGTACTTTCGGCGGAGCTTGCTCAAAAATGCCTAATTGTTTTAAATTCTATGACAAAGAAAGTGAATTTTGCAAAAAGCATTGCAAGAATTCGTACGATTGTTCTGGAATAGCGGTTGAGGAAGATCCAGAGTCAAAACTATCGATTATGAGAGAAAAAGGGCAAATTACGGAAAAAGAGTATTTTCAAATAAGAATGAGTGTTGTCAAGCAACACGCAAGTAAAGTAAAAAAAGAAGATATAAATATTAACCAATTTGTTCCAGTAGTTGCAAGAACAACTGCAAAAATAAAATTTCATACAAATCAAAGCAAAAAAAGAGATAGGATGTACTGGACACAAAAATAATGGAAAAAATAGTATATGCGGCGATAAAAACTGATGATGGGATATTCATTGGTAAAAGACACTGTGATTGTTTCGTGGTTATGGGGAAATTTTACGGTAAGCGAGTTTTTAAAATAAATGAGATTCAGGGATTTGTTGCCAGTATTGATATGCGGTTTTTTGGCAGGCGAGAGGCGCGCGAAATTGCCGAGCGTGCCGGGCAGTTGATTAACAGGCAATCAAGGGGTAATATTTTATACAGTGAGGATATTTACTAATTAACTTAATTTAAATAACAAAATGAAAAAAATTTGGAAAAAGTTTTTGATTTGGTTCGGTGTTGTTAGTGCTTGTTGCAATGCGAGAGTGGATTACAATGAGCCGTGGGATAGAACTTATTGTTCAAAATGTGGTAAAAGAATTAGCTAAAATTTAAAACTATGAAAATTATAAAAGAAGAAGTAAAAAAATACAAAGGAATAAAATACAAATTAGTTTTGGCTATTGATGATAATATGTATAGGTGGTGGTATTCAGAGCCGATTGATAAAGATTTGGCAAAAATTGCCAGTAGTAATTTTTTAACTTTTAGTACGAAAAGTTTTGAAAAAAACAGACTTCAAGATAAATATCACGCTTGCGAGATCGAGGTTATGCAACATATAAATTTATTGCTAGGTATTTGGCGAACAAAATGGATAGCAACAGAAATTAAAATGTATTTGATATTGGAGATTAAAATAATTCATTTGCAAATTTGGTTTAATTTATTAAAATTGTTTAGATTTTTTTCCTTGGAAGAGAAAATTGCTAGACAAATAAAAAAATGAGTAATCTAACAGCAGACCAAAAAAGGGAACTTGGTAAGAAAAAGATTGGAACTTATTTTGGAGAAAGAGCAATTGACAGAGCAAATAGAAATGCAAAAAAGACTGAAAGCATAGGATACCATAGTGGTAAAAAATACTTCAAACTTAACCCAAACAGAAAACCAACAATGGCGACAGTAAAAAGTTTTATAAAAAAAAGCTTTGCAAAAGGAAATTTATATATTATGGAAAGAAGTAATTTTGATGCAAGGATTGATTGTATTGTTGAGGTAAAAGATCAGAAATACACAAAGGTTGTTTCGCTAGATTTCGATAAAAAGCACACACTTGGAATAGTAGGAGCTTGGTTTGTTCCACTAAGAAATTATTTCACTATTATTGAAAATGATGATTGGCGCGGATATAATATATATAATTGTTGTGGAAATTTTAATCTAGTAGAAAAAAAATGATTAAAAGAATAGGAAAGCGAGGAAAAGCCAATATAAATTCAAGAAAGGAGATAGCGAGAATATGTGAAGATGATGGATTGGTGTATTGTGAACTGCAACTACCGCCAAACAAATACGCTGGGAGGTGTGGAATTGAGGCTAGTGAGCCTTTGCACAGGCATAAGCGTGATTGGTATGCCGGAGATGAAAAAAAGCTAGCAGACCGAAAGCAGTGGATTGCAGGGTGCAGGCGTTGCCACAATATCATCGAGGACGACAAGGAATTAACTGAGGAGGTATTTATGCAGTTAAGGGGACCGGAATAAATTTGACAAAAACAATTAAAAAGTATAAAATATAAGTAATAAAAATGAACTAAAAAATATGAGAATAAAAGAAAAAGTTGTATCAATATTTGAGAAAAATGGAAAGTTTTCAATAAAAATTTGGGTGTATGAGCTTGGCTCGTGGCTTGTTTTCGACGGATTTAAAACCCGAAAGATAGCGCGGGCTTTTTTAAATGACAAAGAAGAAATGCAAAATGTTAAAAAACTAATAGCAAAAACAGTGAAACATTATGGAGAAATTGACAGCGCCAAAAAAAAAGCAAAAGAAGCGAGTATCTGCGACACAGAAAAGCCTAAAAAAATTAAGGGAAGAAGGCTATGTTTGCCAAATAGTTGAGCATTACAATTCTTTTTGCAGAGTAAGGGTTGATTTGTTCGGCTTTATCGACCTTTTATGTATTCGGGACAAAGAAATTTTAGGAGTCCAAACCACCACAGGCGCCAATTCAGCAAGCCGAGTGGAGAAGATTAAAAACCACGCAAACTATCACATTGTCAAGCAAGCAGGAATAAAAATAAGCGTACACGGTTGGAGAAAGTTGCAAAAAAAATGTAAAAATGGAAATGTAAAAATGGTTTGGGAGTGTAAAGAAATTATAATAAATTAAAATAAAAAAATGGAAAAAGAAATAACAATACTAGGAGAATTTGATGGACAAAGTATGATAGCGGATGGTAAAAAATATCCAATACCGCAAAATTACGCGTCAAAGTCAATGCTTGTTGAGGGTGATAAGTTAAAAATGGTTATAAACAATGGCAAATTTTCTTACAAGCAAATCGGATCAGTACCTAGAATAAGGTTGATTATGAAAATTGAAAGAATAGATGGAAAATTGCGTGCGGTGAATGAAAATACACCATACGATATTTTGTATGCCACAATATCATATTACGATATTCAGGAGGGAGATGAAGTTATCGGAATGATTCCTGAATTTAAAAATGCAAATTATGTAGCGGTAGAGGGAGTTATTAAGCCAAATTAAATTTAAAACTATGAAAAAATATTCAAAAGAAGATTTAAAAAATGTATTTGTAGAGGCTACTTACACAAAATTAAAATTACAAGATTTAAAGCCGGCAAAGTACAATCCAAGAATAATCACAGACAGTCAACTGGATCACCTTGAAGCAAGTATGGCTAAGGGAATATTACAGCCAATTGTTGTAAATAAGGATATGACAATTATCGGAGGACATCAGAGATACCGAGTTTTAACAGATAGGACAGAAAAAGAAGAAATTGTTTGCGCTGTTGTTGATGTTGATAAAAAAACAGAGAAAGAATTGAATTTGGCAATGAATCAAATTAGCGGTTTTTGGAATGAGGATTTAAGAAATGAATTGGTGTACGAATTAAGAGATAGCAATATACCGGGGTTTGATGAAGAGGAAAAACAGCAAATACTTTTGCAAAGAGAAATGATGTTGGAAAAGGAAGGATCATATGACCCAGATGAGGATGAAGAGATAAAAAGTATATTCGCTAGAAATGAAAAAGTTCCTGTAAAAATTGAAGAGCCGGAAGCAATGCACAGAAAAGACCAGCTGGCATTTTACACGGAAAGCTTCGAGGAGTATGACAAAATAAGAAATTTTTTTAAAAGTAGCAGGCAGGGAGAGCTAGACAAAAATAAATTGTTGGAATTATTGTAATATGAAATTGAAATTATTTTCAACATTTAGCGGGATTGGAGGTTTTGAAAAAGGTATAATTAAAGCTGGAATTGATTTGGAAATAGTAGGGCATAGCGATATAAAAAAACACGCTGAAAAAGTAAATGAATTATTGGATGATGAAATAAAGAGGCAACAGATAGTTCAGAATGGATATGATTTGTTGAAATTACACCATTATACGCAAATATTACCGGAATATATTAAATTTTTAAATAAATAACATTATGAAATTATCACACTTCACAGACAAGCAAGCGGGTGGATTACTGAAACATTACGAAAGTATGTTTTCAGATTTGCAAGATAAAGAAATGAAATATTTAGAGGTTGGAATTTTAAAGGGAGGATCAATCGAATGGGCGCATAAGTTTTTCAAAAAAGGAAGTATATTTGGGATAGACAAAATCATTGACAAGGAAGCAAAAGACCTCGAAAAGGTGGCGAGCCTAAGTGAGGTAAATCAAGGAGATGTAAATGGGCTTAAAACATATGGAGAAACATTTGGAAAGTTTGATATTATAGTTGATGACGCAAGCCACATCAGAGAACTGACGGAATTAACATTTGTTTATTTGTGGCCATACGTCAAAAGTGGAGGGTGGTATATAATTGAAGATTGGAGCGCTGGATATTCAAACCTGCCGGAGCATAAACAGTATAAGGGAATGGTTGAATTGATTGCTAGAATAATAACAGAAAAACAGCAATGCAATATTGGTGAGATTAAAATAATTAACGAGCGAAAATCATTCGCCGCCTTTCAAAAAAAAGACTAGGAATAATTAAATTTTATTAAAAAATATGAAAAAAATATATGTAGGTAAGATTTTAGACACAACAAGAGCATATTGTGATTTTTGCAAGGATAAAGAACCAAAAGATTGTGTGGAAAGTTATATAGAAAATTGGCATACAGACAAAAAAACGAAATTTAAATCGGGATTTTTATCTGGTATTACACAAGAAGTTGTTGGTTTTGATATTAAGTATACAAAAAAAAATATACATATTTGTTTTGATTGCATTAAGCAACTTAATCAATTATTAAAATGAGTAAAAATGAATCGACAAAATTGAATAAAAATCAACAATGGAAAGAAGTTGCAAAAAAACTTAATCTTTGGGAAATAAGATTGATTGAAATGAGAAATGAGGGATTGGATTATAATACTTGCAGGGATTTGTTATTAAAAGAATTTCCAAGAGCAAAAAAACAATTTTCAACAAATGAATCTTTGCGATCTAGAATGTATAAAGGCGGAAAACTTAATAAGCCTGCAATGCTGTACGGTGAGATTGTTGCAGAGGAAAGTTTTTTGAAAGGACAGCAAATAATTAAAAATCTGCATACACGCGCGGCAATGACAGTAGGGACTTTATTGAATACTAGTGTCGCGGATAATGTCAGGCTTTCGGCGGCGAATACTGTTTTGGATAGGAACGCTGGAAGAGCAACGCAGACAATGGAGATTAAAGATAATGAAGAGATGGAAGAATTAAGAAAATTAGTTGAAGAATTATCCAATGAAGATAAAAACTCTAAAAGACTTTCTAATCGAATTAAATCTGCAAAAAGTTGAATTGGAAAAAGCGAGAAAGATTTCAAACTTTTTCAAAGTTCAACTTAATGACGGGAGAATTGTTCGTGGCGGTGAAGCTCTAACTGATGGACAGTTAGAAATTTTTTATGCAATTATTTTCCGCCCATCAAATAGAATAAATATAAATTGTTGTACGCAGTACGGAAAGAGTTTGACTGTTGCTATGGCTTGCGTGTACTTGACTACTATCAATGGAATGAAGATTGCTGTGGTTGCGCCGAGCGATAAAAAAACGAAATTGATAATGCGGTATTATGTAGACCACTTGGGAGATAACAAATTGTTTGCTTGCCAATTGGAAGCTGAAACAAGATTAGAGAGATTGAGGCAAGAGGGAAGCAAAGAAAGGATTATTTTGAGAAATGGTGGAGGTATATACGGAATATCTGCACAAGCGGCTAATAGTAATAAATCAATCGAGGCGGCGATGGGGGAGGGGGCGGATATTTGTTTTCCTGCTGGACAAAAAATAATGACAAGAAACGGTGAAATTGATATTATGGATATTGTAGAAAAAAGAATGGATTGCAAAGTTTTGTCTTTTAATCACGAAAACGGCAAGGAAGAATACAGAGATATTATAAATTATCAAAGAAGAAAAATTGGTGGAAGGTACTTGTTGGAAATAGATTTGGGAGATAGAAAAATAAAATGTACTAACAACCACCCGATTTGGGTGGAGAGCAAGGGTTACATACGGGCAGACAAAATTAAAGAGGGTGATATGCTATGGGTTGAGGGGTTGTGATTATGTTGATATTGGGTTATAATTGACATATAAATATAATCAAAAAAATATGGCTTGGAATAAAGGGAAAAAAATAGTAAAAAGAATATCGTGTTCCGTTTGTGGAAAAGAAATTTATAGGCAACCGCACGATATAAAAAAAACCACACATTCGTTTTGTAGCAGAGTTTGTCAAGGTGAATTTCAACGGAAGCGAAAAAAAATAGTTTGCCCTATTTGTGGAAAGATTAAAACTATAAAAAATTATGAAAAAAATAAATTTTGTTCATCGATTTGTGTGGGTAAAAGTTATAAGGGGGAAAATAGCCCAGTTTTTTCTCAAATAAAAAAAGCGTGTTTATTCTGCGGAAAAGAAATAATGGTGCAAAAATGTTTTGAAAATAAAAGAAAATTTTGCAGTAGGGATTGTGCGAATAAATATCATTCGGTTAAAATGACAGGTGTAGGAAATCCTGCTTGGAAAAACGGAATAGGAAAACTGCCGTACAGTTACGAATTTAGAAAAGAACTTAAAAACGAAATAAAAAAAAGAGATGGAATGAAATGCAAATTGTGCTTTGGTAACCAGCGACTATCAATTCATCATATTGATTATGATAAAAAAAATAACGATTTATGTAATTTGATAACATTATGTGAAGTTTGCCACGCTAAAACAAACTACGATAGAAAAAAATGGACAAAAGAATTGTTAGAAAAATTGAACAAATAGAAACGCCTTGCGATTTTGTATATAATCTTGAAATACAAGAAAACAACAATTATTTTGTGAATGGTGTTTTGGTGCATAATTGTATCATTGATGAAGCTTGCTTGATACCGGATGAAACGGAAGCAACAATTTTTCGTATGATTTCAGGAAGAGGGGAGAGAGGTTGCTATGTTAAGATTGGAAACCCTTTTTACAGCGAAGCCCCTTTTTCACATTTTAAAAAATCAAGCTATAATCCAAAATACCTACAAGTTTTTATTGATTACAGGCAAGCGCTGGAAGAGGGGAGATACGATGAGGGGTTTATTGAAGAGGCGAGAGAAAAACCTTTATTTGATGTTTTGTACGAATGCAAGTTTCCGGCGGAAGAAGAAATGGATGACAAGGGGTATAGAAGATTGTTGTCGCTGGAAGATATAAGCAATGCAATGGTTGAGAATTTGCCGGAGTTTATCGAGGGAAGATTTAGACTCGGTTGCGATATTGGGAGAGGTGGAAACTTTAATGCTTACGTTGGGAGAGATGATAAATGTATGTGGCTACACGGAAAAAATAGAAGCAATGATTTAATGTCGAACGTGAGGGAGATTGAAACGGCGGAGGCTGATGTTAATTTCATTGACGACACCGGAGTTGGTGGAGGTGTGACGGATCGTTGCATTGAAAAAAGCATTAAGGTTATTGCGATAAGAAGTGGTGGGAAAGCAAGTGATAGCGATATATTTAAAAATCTTAGAGGTGAATGTTTTTTTAGAATGAAGCAGTGGATTTTAGCAGGTGGAAAATTAGAGAAAAGCGAACATTGGATGGTTTTGTATGAAATAAAGTGGAAAGTTGACAGCGCTGGAAAATTTATGGTTGAGCCGAAAGAGGATATGATGAAGCGTGCTAAAAAACAATTGATAAGATTGGGTTCAAGCTCTCCGGATGTCGTTGACGCCGGAAGCTTTACTTTTGCGGAAGAGAAAATACCTATGATTGAAGATATTGAAGAAGAAAAGCCAAAGAAGAAAAAAGGGCTATTTGGTGAACTCGAGAAAATAAGAGGTGGTAAAGAATTAGGTATTTGACGATGAGATATAACGATTGTATAATAAATACAGATACAGGGGAATAATTCTTCACAAAAAAAAATGGGAAAGATTAAAGACTTTTTTACCAAAATAAAATCAAAAACAAAATTCTTTTTAGGAAGTTCTTTTATCCAAGGAATGGAGTTGCCAAATTTAAATAAAAAAGATTATTTGGAAAGTTTTCGCGCGAGTGCTTTAGTACATTCTTGCACAAAAAAAATAGGGGAAAAAATGTCAACCATAGAATGGGAGTTGTACCAGTTAAGAGGATTGACTGCGCGCGAGATTGAGCAACACGAATTGTTGGATGTTTTAGCAAAACCAAATCCTGTTATGACCGGAAGTCAATTGATTGAAATTACAAGTATTTACCTTTCCCTTTTGGGAAATTGTTATTGGTATAAGGTACGGAATGCGCGTGGAGAGATTATGGAGTTGTGGCTTATGCGACCGGATTTAACAACTATTATACCGGCGAGCGACGGAAGCATAGCGAAGTACAAATTCAGATTAAATGGAAAGGAAACACTTTATCCGGCGGAAGATGTTGTACACTTTTTGGAGCCGGACCCATTATCTGATTATTATGGATATTCTGCTGTTCAGGCGGCAATGGAAGTTATACGCGCGGATGTTTACGCTAAAAAATGGAATACAAAATTCTTTTACAACTCTGCGCGACCGGATGCAATTTTGACAACAGAGCAAAAAATAGGAACTGCTGATAGAGATGAGATTCGGGAAAAGTGGATGAATAAATACGGAAGCTTTGAGAATGCACACAGTGTTGCTGTTTTGTCGCACGGATTAGATTACAAGCAAATTTCGGTAAATCAAAAGGATATGGATTTTGCAAATATGCGGATTGCGAACAGAGATGATATTATTATGGCATTGGGAGTTCCGAAGAGTGTAATGGCGATTACTGATGATGTTAATCGAGCGAATGCAGACGCTGGAATTTATGTTTTTCTTTCGGAAACAATCAAGCCAAAAATGGAAAAGTTGACTGATACTTTGAATATGTTTTTGGTAAACGAATTTGGTGATGATTTAATTTTGGTAAGCATTGATCCTTCACCGGGTGATAAGGAGAGCTTGGATAATCACTATGTCAAGGCGCACAACAAGTGGATGACAACAAATGAGATAAGGATTGCTGAGGGATATGACCCGATTGACGGCGGTGATTATATTTACCAAACTATGAGCCTTGTACCTATGGAAGAGCCTACGGATGATATTGTTGACGATACGAATGATGATGAAAAATCAATAAATAAAGGATTGCATTTAGTTAAAATCGGAAAAGGTTTTTGCGCGCAAAAAGCACACGACAGAAAAAAAGAAGAAAAGTTAAAGCAAGTATACAAGCGAGCAATAAGGGGAAGAAAGTTTTTACGAATTAAGGATGATATGATTAGTAAGATCACAATTGAAGTTTGTCAAAAAATAGAAAAGGCAATGAATGGAAAAAAAATTGAAGAAGAAAAAAAATACACAAAGGATCAGAAAGAAATTCTTTGGAAAGAGTTTGATGAAAGATTGAAAGGTTGGGATAAAAAATGGAAGTCTATGATGAAAGGTTTGTGGAGCCAACAGAAAAACAGAGCATTAGAAAAACTTGACAAAACAAATTTAGGAAAAACTGTAAAAAGTTCAGAATTGGATTTGCTTGATTTTGAAAAAGAGGTTAAAATATTTATAAAGAAAGCTACCCCGGTTATAAAGACGATTGTTGAAGAGGCGGGAAATATTGCTTTGGAGCAAGTCGGAGAAAAATCTATCAAAAAAGATTTTGACATATCAGATCCGATTACTGCAAAATTCATAGAGGACAAAGCAATGCAATTCGGGGAAGTGGTAAACGAAACAACCATAAAAAAATTAAAAATAACTTTGGCGGAGGGAGTATTGGAGGGTGAGAGTATTGCAGAACTGAAAAAAAGAGTGGAAGAATTGTTCGAGAGTTTTTACAAAGGAAGAGCAAAGACTGTTGCGCGCACGGAAGTGTTAAGTGCGAATAATGCCGGAACTAATTTTGGTTATAAGCAAAGCGGAATTGTAAAAAAGAAAGAATGGTTGAGTACGCTTGATTCACGAACAAGAGATAGCCACGCTGGAATGAATGGTGAGGCTGTGGCGCTGGGTAAAGATTTTAGCAACGGATTGGAGTATCCAGGAGATCCAAGTGGAAGTCCGGAGGAAATAATAAATTGTCGCTGTACAACAATACCGGTACTTGAAGATTAAAATAATTTTATAATTAAAAATATGAAAAAAATATTCGGATTAGGGGAGTTTACTTTTAAGGGAGTAAATAGTGATGACGGAACTTTTGAAGCCGTAATTAGCGGAATAAAAACCGACCGCTACGGCGATACAATAAATCCTGAGGGATGGGTGTTGAAAAACTTTAATAAAAACCCTGTGCTTTTGTGGGCGCACGATCACCACACGCCGACAGTTGGGCGCGCGTTGAAAGTTTGGGTTGAGGGAAAGGTTTTGATGATGAAAGGTGAATTTGCGCCAACACCATTCGCGCAAGAATTAAAACTATTGGCTGAGAATGGATTTTTGAGAGCGTTTTCTGTTGGGTTCAAACCAATCGATTACAAATTTAATGACAACGGTGTTGATTTTCTTTCGCAGGAATTATTGGAAGTTTCTTTTGTCAATGTTCCGGCTTACGCAGAGGCACTTATGAAAACAGTTGACGGAGATCAAGATAAATATAAAAACTTTATTGCCGGAACTGACAAGAGTTTGAATTGGGATGGACTAAAAGAAAAAGATGGGCGCGCAGAACTATTGCAAGAAAAAAAGGATGATGATAAAATAGAAGAAGAAAAGATTGTATTTACAAAAAGTGAATTTAATGATTTCAAAAAAGAGTTGGAAATAAAAGCCGGAAAAGTTTTGTCAAAAAAGAATAGGAATTTGGTTAAATCAGTGATAGGGGCTATGGATAGTGCGCTGACACCGCTAAAAGAATTGTTGGAGGCTACGAATGACGAAGCCGATGACAAGGGGGCTCAACTTGAAGCTAAGGGCGATGATACCGCCAAAGCTACGAAAGACGAGCTTATAAAAATAGCGGGGAAAGCAATCGAATCATATCTGATAAAATCAAGAGAGGACAGGTCTAAAAAATAGGGGAATTTAATTTGTTAATATTTAAAAAGATGGACAAGGAAATGTTAAAGCTCATCGGAGAGGCAGTCGGCGACGCTGTCAACTCTAAAATGGATGAGATTAAAGCAAGTGTTTCTGAAGTGACAAAAGGGGATGTAAAAATCAGAGGACAAAAGGAAATTGTAGAGGGTGAAAAATCAGTTATGAATATGAAAAGAGTGAAAGCTCCTTTCGTACAGTTGGGAGAAAAGATGGACAAATTTGTGTCCGATATGAAGTCAATGATTAGAGGCGCGCAAGTTTTGCAAAGTGAAGCAGAAAAAGCGGCTTTTAATGAGGGGACTGACGCTGACGGTGGATACACTGTACCGGAAGAATTGGAAGCGGCTATTTTGAGTTATGTTGAGGAAGAGGCGGTTGTTCGACCTCGCGCAACTGTTATCAAGATGGCGAGCAATGTTTGGAAAAGTGGAAAACTTGACCAATCATCTCATCAGTTTGGTGGTGTGACTGTTTCTTGGCTTGGTGAGTCTGAAACTGCGAGCGATACGAAATTTGCGCTTACTCAAATTTCTCTTACTGCTAAGAAAATGCTTATGCTCACAACTGAGTCTAGGGAAATTCTTGCAGATAGTAATATAAACTTTGCAAACTATGTAGTAAATATTTTCGGAAGAGCGGCTGCATATTTTGAGGATTATATGTTTTTCAATGGAGATGGAAATTCACAACCTCTTGGACTTTTGGCTGATACTGGAATTCAAATCCATCACAGAGCAGTTGCAAATCAGATTTCATACACTGACATCAACACGATGTTCTATATGTTGAAACCTGTATTCAGAAAGAGAGCTGTTTGGATCGGATCAACAGGAGCAATTCAGTACATTGATGGATTGATTGACGAATTTGGAAAACCTCTTTTGTCTGAATCTCTTAAATCTTCAACCCCGACAACTTTAAAAGGAAAGCCATTCATCGAAACTGAAAAGGTTGCAGATTTGGGTACAAAGGGAGATTTATTGTTTATCGACCTTGGTTGGTACTACATTGGAGATAGAGAGGGTATTACGGTTGACGCTTCCGTACACGACAGATTTAGATACGATGAGATAACAATTCGCTTTGTTAAGAGAGTTGACGGAGCGCTGGCAATGGGGGTTGCCGGTGTTATTCTTGATGTTCCTTCGGTTAGCTAGTTGCTAGTTGACAATGGGAGGCAAAACTGCCTCCCTGAAATTAGCTTACAACTTTTAAAAAAATAAAATGAAAGGACTTGTTTCAATTATTGTGCCGAATAGAAAAGGGGAGAAAAACGAAACTCTCCGGAGCATAAAAGAGCAGACGTACAAAAATATTGAGGTTATAGAAATTATAGACAAAAAAGGTAAAGGAGCGAGCTGGGCAAGGAATAAGGGAGCGAAAAAAGCGAAAGGTGAGTATTTATTTTTTTGCGACAATGACATTGAATTGGAATTTGATTGTTTGGAAAATCTTGTTGAAACTTTGGAAAAAAATGATGATTGCGATTGGGCGTTTGGAAGATTTATTATAGACGGGGTTGAGTACAATCTGAATAAAAAAGGAGTACCAAAAAATAAATATGATAAAAAGTTTATAGATTATTTCTATGGAATATCAACGATGTCGCTTATCAGAGCAAAGGCTAAACCAAAATTTGATGAGGAATTGAAAAGGTTTGTAGATTGGGATTTATGGATAAGGTTGACGCGCGCGGGACATAAGCCGGCGTTTTGTGACAAAATTCTTTTTTCAACTTCTTATAAAAATGGTGGAATATCAAGCGGGCTTGATTATAATAATGCAAAGGCTAGAATTTATGAAAAGAATTTGACAAAGATTGCTGACATAGTAATACCACACCACAGTCAACACGCTATGCTTGCGGATGTTTTGGGAAGATTGGATAATAAGATTTTTAACATAATTATTCATTCCGGAGGTACTTTTTCACATAATTGCAACGAGGGGGCGAAGCTGGCAAAAACAGATAATATTATATTCTTGAATGATGACACAGAGCCGACAAACGAATTGATGATTAAGATGATTGAGGACGACAACGACATAACCGGAATTGCTCAATACATACCATCGCAAAAAAGGACAAAGTACGGAATTGGAATTGACGCGGATACGTTTCACAGATTTTTGGCTGATTCATTGGATGAGGTTATTATACCAAGCGGATTTTGTTTCAAGTTTAGGAAAAAGTGTTGGGATGAGTTGGGAGGATTGGATGAAGTATTTAAAAACGGATCGGAAGATATTGATATATTCTTGCGCGCGAGGGAGAAAGGAATTAAATTCGGATATTTGCAGGAAAGCATAAAGCATTTTTTGAGCAAAAGTGAGGGAAGATTTGATTTTGCTGGAAATAATGATATAATATTAGAAAATAGATGGAAAGAAAAAATCTTCAAAGAATTGGGAGATAAATCAAAAAAACAAGCTAATAATTTTTTAAATAAAAACAATATGAAGGCATTATGCAAATCTAGCTTTAAGCTAAGGGGTAGAGTAATTCAAAAAGGCGAAACATTGGAATTGGAGCCGGAAACATTCAAGAGCGCGCTTTTGGCAGGTGTTATCGAAGAAGTTAAAGAAGTAGAGATTAAAGTTGAAAATAAAGTGAAAGATGTTGACAAAAAGAAAGTTGACAAAGTTGTGAAGCAAGATATTGACAACGCTCCGAAAGACAGAATGATGAAGCCGAGGAAGCGTAGGAAATAATGGTTGACGGTTGGGGGCGGTTCACCTTTCGTTCCACCCCTAACTGATATTAAGAAGTAATTAATTTAATTTAACATAAGCTTATGAGCAAAGAAAAAATGGTGGCTATCTACAATCCTTTTGTGGATGCTTACTGCGAAGTTCCTTTGAGCCTAGCAGAAAAGTTTTTAGCGGAAGCTGGGGAAATTGGCAAGCGAGTCGAGGCTGCCAAAGTAGATGTAGCCAAAGAGGAAGCCTATCAAAAATCATTAAAAGTAAAATAATTATATGAAAAAAGAATTACAAGAAAAGGGGAATTGGTTAGCGAAGTGGACTATTGAAAAATTTGCCAATAATGAGGCAGTTAAGCTTGGCAAATCTTACGAGAAAATAGAAATTGAAAAAAACATTTTAGTCAACACTGGAATCAACGCTTTGACAACTTTATTGGCTGCAGGCGGTGGAACGGCATTTAATAACGCTAACGCATATTTGGGAGTTGGAGATTCAACCACAGCTGCTGCTGCTACTCAAACAGACTTGCAGGCTGCTACGAACAAGTTAAGGAAAGCGATGAATGCTACTTTTCCGACTTACGGAACTTCACAGAAAATAACTTTTCAATCTGATTTTGGTGCGGATGATGCTAATTGGGCTTGGGCTGAAATGGCTGTTTTCAACGCTGCTGCTGCTGGCACAATGCTTAATCGCAAAGTATCAGCACAAGGCACGAAAACGGCTGGACAGACTTGGAGATTATCACTTGAAATTACGATAAGCTAATTTGACGGGGCGGAAGAAATTCTGCCTCTCAACAATTATCTTATTCTAAAAAATATGTTAGTAGCAAAAGAATTATTACTGGACAAGAATAACGATATTATATCTTCGGAGTTTATAGACTTTTTATTAAAGATAAGATTCAATGGAGGATATTTTATCGGACATATCAAGCCTATCAAAAAGTTGATAGTTTTTTTGGAAGATTTATTTACTTTGCGGGGGTTAAGAAGCTCGGCATTTGCTAGGACGCTCCATTGGGCGACTGGCAATTCTATTTTTTATATAGACCCTGTTGGTGGAAGCGATGCTGGAACTGGTGCAGATTGGGCGAACGCTTGGAAAACAATTACAAACGGAGCAACAGCCGCCAGAATAGCCCCTGGTGATGTTATCAGAATTGCTAAAAGCCCAGCACCGACCTCTTTAGGAACAACTGGAGCTTGGACCAATTTATCCAAAACCATAACGCTTGGGGCGGTTCAAACTCAAACTATTGAATTGTGTGAAACCGCTTTTACTGCCTCTGCCAGTGTTACCGCCACTGTTTCAGCAACAATGAAACAAGGCTCTTATGCTACTTCTCTGGCGATAAGTGATAGTTTTACAACTGGCAAAGTTGCTTACAAATCATTTGCCGCTTTGAATTTGTCCGATTATCAAAAAATATCTTTTTGGTTTAGAAATTCTACCGCCGTTGCGGCGGGAAATGTCTTGAAGGTTTGCCTTTGTTCAGATACTTCAGGAGATACAATCGTAGATACCTTTTATATTCCAGCCGTGCCTTCAGCTGCCCGCTATCTGCCTCTTACCATCACCAGAGAAGGAGGCGGAAATTTAGGAGCGTCTATCCAATCTATCGCCGTCTATGCCGACATTGACCCAGGTACATTAACTCTTTTACTGGACGACTTTATCGCCTGCACGACAGATGGACTTAATTTACAAAGTCTAATTTCAAAAAACTCTGCCGAACAGGGCGGGACAGAAGGATGGTATGGAATACAGAGCATAAACGGGACGACAGTTTTGTTGGACACTGACACGAATACTTTGGCTACCGCTGGCAAGGGATATTCTGGAACGACTGAAACCGTAACGACTTACAAAAGAGAAACGATAAAAACAGCTTTGGCTTCAGTTACTTCAATGCAAGTTCAGGTAGTTCAAGACAGCGGAACTTTGGGAAACAATATACAATTTCAAGGCGGGTATAATACGGCTAATTCAAATCAAGATGGCGAAACCTTTTTTGATGGGTCAAATGGAAATGGATGTGGGATTTACTTAGCTGCTAAATCATACATTACTTTTAATTATTTAGATGTGTGCCGCTACAATTACGGAATTTACTACTACAACAACAGCAGCAACAACACCATTACCACCCTCTCAAATGCTAATAATAATTATTACGGAATTTACTACGACAACAGCAGCAACAACACCATTACCACCCTCTCAAATGCTAATAATAATTATTACGGAATTTGCTACAACAACAGCAGCAACAACACCATTACCACCCTCTCAAATGCTAATAATAATAATTATTACGGAATTTACTACTACGACAACAGCAGCAACAACACCATTACCACCCTCTCAAATGCTAATAATAATTATTATTACGGAATTTGCTACAACAACAGCAGCAGCAACACTATTAGGACTTTGTCAACTTCGGGAAATGGGACAGCGGGAATTTTTAATAACACAGCAACAAATTATTTTTCCAATGCCTTAATCGCCGAAGCGACAGAAGTGGGGGGATATGTTTCTTTTGCCAATTCTCGTATTTTTTCTAACAAACACGACAGGACCGCATATAATCACTGGGTATTTACTGATGGCGGAACAATAAATTCTCTTGCAAATGATAGAGCAGGCGGAGCGGGCTTAAAATGGAAATACAGTATTACTTCTATAAATAGAAATATAAACTATTCTCTTGATATGGTTCTTATGGAAATCCCTGTTAATGCCAATGCCGAGGTTACTGTTACTTGTTATGTAAAAAAAGACCACGCTACTGATGTTGGAGCTAAATTGATTTGCAGAGGCGGACAAATTGCTGGTGTAGTAAATGATGTAGTTGCTACAAAAGCTGGCGATACTAATTGGGAGCAATTAACATTAACATTCACGCCGACTGAGGTTGGGGTAATTGAAATAGAGGGATTGGTTTGGTATGTCGCAGGAAATTCAAATGTTTATTTCGCAGACATAACAGTAGCACAAGCGTAATTATTTAATTTAAAATTATGAAAATTTTACAAAAGGAAAAAGACTTAGCAGACAAAACAAGGGTATGGATTGAAGTGGCTGAGGGGAAAGCCGAAATGCTGAAATTCCAAAAAGATATTTCCGATGAGGAAGCTATGGCGGAAATGCAAAAAGTTTTAGATAGGCGAAAGGTTATTGCGGACGAAAGGAATAAGGAAATTGACGCTCAGATTGCAAAACTGCAAGCTGAAAAAGAATTGATAAATTAAAAGAATGGAATGGCACTACCTTCAAAAGAAACAATACAAGGATTATCATTTTCAAAGGACGGGACTCCTTGGGTTAGAGTTGCTGCAAAAACTGGACAAGATGCGGACGGATTAGCGTGGAGTAAAAACGGAACGCCATTTTGGTTTATAGAGGCTGGCACGGCAATCGTAGAAAAAAGCGTTACAGATACGGGAGCTGGTGCGGAAGCGATTGCACTTTTAAATACCATTCCAATTACAGACAGTGCCACGGGGGTGGAAGTCCTTGCGTTGCTCAATCAGCTTACTTTGACGGATTCGGCGGTGGGCACGGAAACATTGGTAATGCTGGCTTTGCTTTTAATTCAGGATAGCGGAAGCGGTGCGGAAAATGTTGCCATAACTGCATTGATGACATTGCAGGAAACAGGCTCAGGTAGCGATGTTTTGAGCGTCTTAAATTCATTTTTAGTGGACGACACGGGGGCTGGTAGCGATAATGTCATTAAACAGGAATCGGGCGAGGAAAAGAGCGTGAGCGATACAGGAAGCGGGACGGATGCCATAGCGACATTATTGGCTATGATGAGCGTGCAAGATACGGCACTAGCGGAAGAAGTTTTACAAATTACGAGTAGTTTGACAATTTTTGAAAGTGCGGTCGGGAATGAACTTTTGGCGATACTCAACACAATTCCAATTTCCGAGCAAGGAAACGCCATTGACTTAGTTGTGAAATTATTGGTCAAGGTGTATACTAAGAGAGTAAATCCGTATGGTCGCAAGGCGAATCCATACACTAGAAAAAATAGACCTTATTCAATAATCGAATAAAATTATGAAAGGTTATTGTGCAGTAGTAGATATAGAAAATTACACGCTTACGGAAATTGAAACAACTTTTGAAACGAATGTTCAAGGGTGGATTTCTGTCGTTGAACAATATATTGATAATGAAACGGGGCGGAATTTTAAAGCCGATGCTTCCGCCAGCAAACGCTACTATGACGGGAATGATTTGAATGAATTTTATGTTGATGAATGTGTTGAAGTTTCCGGATTAGTTATCAAAAACTCAATGGGAGATACTTTGTTTACTTTGACGAAAGACACGCACTATTTGACATATCCTTATAATGAATTGCCGATTAGAAAGCTTATTGCGAAAAGTTATAATGTTCTCGGATTTATTTCATTTTTGAAAGGGCAAAAAAACATTGAATTGACGGCAAAATGGGGATATTCTGTTGATGTTCCTGATGGAATTAAATTTGCTACAATGATTTTAGTTTCCGGAATTGTGAACTTTTCAAACAATTCAGAAGGAGAAATTAAGAGTGAAAAGATTGGTGATTATCAAGTTTCTTACAAAGACGATCAGTGGAAAGATTTCGAGTTGGCTAAAAAAATAATTGGACAATTTACAAAATACGATGTTTGATAGATTATTAAAAGATGAATTTTCAACGAAAAGATTGACGACAATAACAGGAACGAGCAAAAAAGATTATGATGAGTATTTAACGGCGCAAATTGGAATGGTACAGCCGGCTGGAGATTTGGAGGAATTATCCGCGGGAAATAAAGTCGGACAAATTTTCATATTATTTTGCAAAAGGATAGATTTGCAAGTTAGCGACAAAGTGGTTGTTGGTTTGACTGATTATGTGGTTAAATCAGTAAAAGATTTCAACTATGGGAGTACACCGCATTTAGAAGCGCTTATTGTAAAATTATGAAACTGGATATTGAAATTAAGGGACTGGAAAGATTGAGGCGAAAGTGGGATAGTATGCCTGATAAGATAAAGAAGATGACGATGGACGCGCTTATGAAGTCCGGATACCAAGTAGAGCGTGAAAGTAAGAAAGAGACGCCAGTTGATACCGGAAGATTGAGGGGAAGTATAAGCGTGGCAGGATCACTGGCTTTGAGAGCCGAGCCACACGTTGTAATCAGTCCACACACAGCATATGCGCAATACGTACACGAGGGGACGAGATTTATGAAAGCAAGACCATTTATGACGCGCGGGTACGAAATGAGCAAGAATAAAATCAGATCAAATATGCGGCAACTTTTACGAGATATAATTAACGAAATGAAATGAGCAAATTTTCAACTTACGCACCATTGATACAGTCAAAATTAGAGGCACTGGAAGAGTCTGATAATGTGGCTCTTTTTGTCGATGTTAGATATGGACATAAAAAGGATTTTTCAGGATTTCCGACTGCTGAATTTTTTAAAAAAGCAAGCGGTGGAAATGTCGCAGACACACACAAGAATTTGAGGCAATGGGAATATACTTTGATATTGGTTTACGAGTTTAATGGAGAAAGCACACACGAAGAAGTTGAGGAGCTTATGGACACTTGCGTAGACAAGGTAATTCAGGCTTTTGACACGGATGATGACCTTGGTGGAACTTGCCAGCGAGTAGAGGTTGCGCCGGTACAATTTTATGATATAATATTAGAAGAGCCTTTCATCTTTGCGGAGTTCACAATTGTAATCACTGACTTTGTAAATCGTAATTAAAAATATATGAAAAAATTTAAAAACACTTCCGGAAAAGATTTATTTTTGCGAGGTTTTGGACTTATTAAGTCAGGAGAAATAATAAAAACTAAAAAAGAAATTAAAAATGTAAATATAGTAGAAATTAAGGAAGAAGTAATCAAAGAAGAAAAGCATAAATTTAAAAAATAATTTTTTATAAAAATATATGAATTACAAAGCAGATAGTGGATATTTCGCAATAGGGAAACAAACAGACGCAAACACAGCGGTAATACCGGATGTTTTTGTACCTATTCTTGAAGAAGATTTGACTAGCGACCCGAACAATGAAAGAGTAAAGCAGATGGTTGGAATAAATTGGAAGTCAAATTTGATATTGCAAGGAAAAAGAACGAATGGTGGAAAGTTCAAGATTTATGCAGACCCGGATACTATTGGATATTTTTTAAATATGAATTTAGCTTTGGGAACTGAATCGGGAGACGCGGATGGATACATCCACCCTTTCACTGTTGGAACTCCGGAATATTATACAATCGAAGTTTTGCGAGGAAATTATGTTCATAGAATTGTAGGGGCGCAAATAAGTAAATTATCAATTTCTTTCGAGAATGGAAATATGATTGTAGAGGGTGAAATTGTTGCAAAAGCTAAGTTCAACTATGGAACTT